>Ga0116144_10002463_pt1 | contig 19969 bp, 17 predicted proteins | sample AD_UKC035_MetaG_FD_89746 | JGI IMG/M metagenome (GOLD analysis project Ga0116144, IMG submission 89746) | Active sludge microbial communities of municipal wastewater-treating anaerobic digesters from USA - AD_UKC035_MetaG | ecosystem: Engineered > Bioreactor > Anaerobic > Digestate | place: USA...
AAAAAAAAAGAGGCACACACAGGTGCCTCTGTTTCCTACTCACAGAAAATCTGCGAGTAGGAACTCTATGTATTCTTTGTGTATCTGTTCTATTTCTCCCTCGTCATAATTTCTATTATTATATCTGTTTATATAATTCTTTCTAACATATTTGGGGAGATAAACCTCCCCGTATTTTTTCGTTATTATTTTTATTATTACATAATAATGCCCTCCAATTTCTTCCAGTACGAGCAACTTACTATTAAACTTATAATCAATAATAAACGGAGCGAAACGGTGGTCGGTCATGATTATTCTCCCTTTTTACACACATGTTATATATGTAACTGTAATAAAATCAAAGCAAGAATACAGCTAAAACCTTTTGACTAAAAACTCTGTATAACTATTCAAAAATGAGTCAATCTCATCAGTATCTTTTCTAACAAATTCAACATCATTTACACCTATATAGGTAGGAATATAGTAACCTAAATGGTCCTTATAGATACAATAATAGTTATTAGGTGGTAGAATATCCCCCCAATCATCTGTAATATCTATAACAACTGCTTCTACTTTTAATGGTTTAATGTAACCAATAAAAGGTAAATCAAAAGTCTTTCTGCTTTGCATTTCACGTTTCCTTTTCAAAAAAGAAAAAAGGATAGGAGCTATATAAGCTCCTATCCATCATTCATATAATGAACTGGGAACACCGCCATTCATGGCGGGGAGGAAGTTCCTTCCTTATAGTGACTGAGTCTTACGACTCATTGGCTGTAAGCCCAGGATAGTGCAAGTAAAGACCCCTTCGTCACTGACGACCGTAGTGCTACAGACTAGGGGAGTATCCGTAGGTACTGCGTGGTTCCACCCACAGGTCGTTCAGTTACAAGCTGGCTAGTACAACTGTTTAGTCTTGCTGAGGTAGTTGGCTACCTTTCACAAGCCCCTCCCTTTAGGGAGGGGTAGTTGACTGAATTACATTACTCGTTTAACAAAGATCTTATCATCTGTAGTGCTATTAAACTTAACAACAGACTTATCCATAGTTACTAGATAAAAGTCCTTTCTAATAACTGCTTTTGTCACTTGTTGATATAGTGTCAAAAGTGTCATGTTAGCAGGATTGGTCTTATCTACTTCTACATAACGATCACTAATTGTATTTAACCCTAATTCAATTAGCATCTTATCAATATATGCCATTGCAATAGATTCAGCAATAAAACTCGATACACTTGCTTCATCTAGTTTAAGTTTCTCAGATACGATATCAATAGACTCTTTAAAGTTCTTGAAGAATAGATCTAAACTCGTTAAAAGATCATCTTCAAGTTCATCATAATAGTTCCTAAGTGCTTTAAGTAAGCTATTAAAGTCTGAACTGAAACTATCGATAGAAACTTTACCTTTTGTATTAATTACTAAGAACTCGTTGATATAATCCGTTAGAATATCATCAAACTTATTAATCACAATCATATCACGTTTATCTTTTACTTCTGCAATCATTTTCTTAAGGGTTTTATAGACTTCTTTAATCTTAGTGTTATTAAGAATAGGTAGTATCACATTGGGACTTGTTTTGATAAAATTAGTAGTTACGATAAAATCTGCTGTAACAATTAATTTAGAAGTTTTACCACCTAATTCATAAACTGTTTCTCTAGCTTCTTCAAGACAATCTACTACAGTTACTTCTTCTTTTTTATCGAGTTGATTATCCTTAATTTCAGAAATATAGGTCATGAGTTTAATCAGATCATTACCTACAAAACTAATATCTTTTTCTGGTAAAACAACAAATTTATCGGTAACCGGTTTAATTGTTTCTACCTGAGTTGTATCTAGTGTTTGATTTAGTTCTTGCATAGTGTTAAGTTGTGGCTGCATATTATATCTTCCAGTTAATGACGGTGTTGACGGATTAAACTGTTCACGAGAAGTAACAGACATATTCGGTACGCTAGCACCAAAGCGAGAATTATAAGCTTGCTGTTGTAACATCTGCTGTTGCAACATCTGCTGTTGCAGCATCTGTTGCTGCAACATCTGTTGCTGCAACATCTGTTGTTGCGGATTCATATAACCTTGTTGCATAGATTGATTAAACTGTTGCGGCATCATTTGCCTTTGCTGCATCAACTGTTGCTGCTGCAGCATTTGTAACTGCTGAGGTGTTAAATTACTATAATAAGGATTATATCCTTGTGGAAAATTCATCTGTTGATTATTAGGTATAGGTTGTTGGTTATACTGAAGATGTGGATTTTGCCATGTCATCGTACTTTCTCCTTTCTCAATTACTCAACATCGTCAGATTCAGCATCAACTTCTAAATCTTCACTATCGTCTAAATCATTATCTTCATTAGCCATAGATTCTAATTCTTTATAGTCAATGTTATCCTCGATATTGTCATCTTCTACAATATTAGCAAGAAGTTTATCTGTTTCATTTACAATATGTTCTAATCCAACAGGTGGATAAATATTACCTGTTTCAAAGTCTACATTGACATAAGGATTAAGACGAATTACTGGAGTAGGATCTTTCTTATTAAGACCTAGAATACTTCCTACTGTAGCCATACTTGCTGTAATTTTTTTACGTTCTATGTTACTTACTGTTTCATTTTTAATATTAATAAAATCAGGTTCTTGTACAGCAATCATCGCTGTATTCTTAAAATACAGATGATCTCCTGAATAATCTGTTGTAGAGACAAATTGTCTACAATTGTCTTTTTTCAAATTAAAGATAATACGATAGTAATACTCTAGTTTAAATATATTATTAAATACTTTATAATCTAACTCTTTACCTCCGTTAGCTAATTCTTCTTTACTTAATTCTAATATCATCCTAGTGATAATGTAGGTAATAGGACTTAATACATAAGTTTCTACCTCATATGTCTTATTGTTATAAAGACAACGAGATTCTGTATCGATATACCATTTATTAAAGTTAGAAAAAATCACTACAAGTAGTTCCATTAAAGTTTCACACTCAATCCCAATATCTTTTAACTTATTCTTAGTAATTGGGTTAAGTGAACTATTAAGATCACTAAAGTGTGCATTCATTTTCTTAAATAGGTAATCTGTTGTATATTCCCCACTATGGATAATCTCACCTAAGAGTTTTCTCCATACAATCGGCGAATTCATATTGGCAATTGTAATAGAATCTGGGAAGTTATCGATTACATAGAAGATATTTCCAATAGCATATAGAACATCTTCGTTATATTGTTCTTTAGGTATAATAAATTTAATGTTATTGGGTTTATATAAGTGTTTAGGTCTGATATAACCTTTAGGTGGTGTACCACAAGTTCTAATGACAACTACATTATTTTCTTCTGGTTCATCATAACTTACTTTAGGCACAAAACCCAGTACCCGTTTCATAGTTTCTTCATAGCCATAATTTGCTAGAAGATAATGCATGACAGTAGAATGTGCTTTAGTAGTATCTTCTTTTTTCTTAACTTGATTCTTATAGAGTTCTGTAATGATAATGGGTGCGGTTTTAAATTCATCATTTACCATAACCACATGCATTTGTCTAGAGAAACTATGCTTAGCTGTAGCAATATTGATAAAAATAATCTTCTCACCAATACTAATTACTTTATCGGCAAGAACTGGCATAAGTAAGAATCGATTACCTGATAGATAGATAATGTTCCCTCTACGCGCATAGGGAATATAGAAATAACAGTTTTTGATCTGATCGTTACTTCCATATTGGAACATAAAGTTAACGAGATAATAGTCATTTTCTGCTAAATCATAATTTACTTTACCTGATTTATTAAAGATAAACTTTATCTCTTCTTGTGGTGTTAGTTCCTTATATCCTAGATACTTTAAATGGGTATTGGTTTTACTATTTACCGTATATCGGATATAGTTATCAATATACTTAACAGCATTTTTTAACCGATGATATACAAGACCTTCAGTCATATATCGATTAAATTTAGGTACACGTTCGGCAACAAACCGATCAAATAGCATCGCAGCTTTCTCCTTTTTTGCCTTCACTAATTATATATGGAAGTAGAAAAATTCTAAATCAGACAATTTTTCTATAGAGTTAAAAATTAAAAAATTAAATAAGACCAGAGGAATTAATTCCTCTGGTCATTTTTTTTTAATTCTTAAACATTTTGTATAACCCAACACCGGCCAAAATACCTGCACCAAACTTCAACACTTCCATTGTGTAATCTCGAGTAAATTTAGCTTCATCTAACTCATTTGCTCGAGCCATCTTAACCATATCGTAATAGTTCTTACGGAAATAGTAATCATTTTCTAATTCATATCGATGCTGTTTATAATTTATCTCCGCTTCATTTTTCTTCTGGTTAACTACTACATTAGTTAATTCGTTTAACTGATTCTTCATAGTTTCTGAAATAGTTCTTATGCTATTGATGTTTTCTTCTTGCATTTTCTTAATCATCTCGTTAGTCTCTTTCATATAACCTTTCATAAGGTCAAACATTTCCTTATATTCACTAATCTTAGCGCTTTGACTCATTTGCTCAATCTTAGTTAATTCGATTTCTCTTTTCTTAACTTCAGCTTCTTTCTCTAAATCTTTCAATACCTTAATTTCATGCTTCATCCCTTCATTAGCTTCTTCTTCTGAATTAAAGATAAAAGGTACTACGCCTTTATAGACATCTTCTAAAGTATAGTAATTCATTACCTCATTATTGACAATAACATACAACCCATCATCCCTATTAGAATCTCTTTGTACAGGTACTTTAAATACCTTTTCACCAATAGGAATATACTTGATACTCTTTAATTTACTGTGGTTATCCACAATAAAGATACGAATAGAACCCGTAAGGTCTCTGATTGTTTGCATATCATCAAGCGGACAAACAAGCAGATTAGGATGTTTATTGACTTTATCTGGTCTACGATAAGAGATAATTACATCGATCTCTTCAATATACTTATCTTCAAACTGATTCTCAGAGTTATATAGTTTATCCTCATGAATCTCTAGAAATGAGACTACTTTAGCAGTTGAAATAACATCATCATTTTCAATGTCGATATAGTTTCTTGCCTCTTCAATAAAATCTAGTACCTTAAGATTAAAAGCTGCTTTTCTGTTATTGATATTGCTAAACATATTTTTCAGATAGACAAATAGGCTTACGTTATTATCTAACATATAGGTAAAGGGATATGTGATAATCTTGACATTGATGACAAGCACTTTACCCTTATAACGGTTATAAAGGTCTTTTACTCTATCTGAATTCGTATCATTAACCGCAATAGGTCTTTTCACAGATACCATACCATCGGTATCTACAACAGTAACCGGTCTATCAGTAAAATTAAAGTATAAGTTATAGTTATTATCCATAAAGTTACTTACACCAGCTCTAAGGCTATAGATATTATTCTTAGCTGCTTTAACTGTTGAAGTTGAATTTAGGCTATTGTAAAAGATAACCTCATCGTCTTCAATGTTAATAACATCCAAAATAGGAATATAGTACTTTTGAGATTTAAATTCAATCTCTCCCTTTTTATTTCTAATATTGGGAACATTGTTGATTTTGCCACTTGCACCATTTAAAATATCTACAGATTTGCTGTCTTTAAAATAGCATACTGCAGGATAAAATTCTAGATTGAGTTTTTTGAGTTTATTGCTTTCAATCATTTTTCAAGCTCCTAGCGTTTTACTGAACCATACACACATATTATATATAATATTAAGAAAAAACCCGCTAGAGGGCTTAAAAAGCCCTCTAGCGAGCATTTTAAGGTCTATTAGACATTCTTGAATTCAACATGGACCTTACCAGTAACTTCGGGTAGACCAGTTACGTCTAGAACCGTAAGGATTGGTAGGTTGACCATATGTAGATAACGTGGAGTGACGATAAGCTCCTTGGAAATCTGACCGTCACGAGAAATTGGCATAACAACCGTTAACTCTGGCGACCAAAGCATGTTACCAAAGTTAAGCGGGTTAACTGTGGTGTTACGGCTGCCATCGAACACACCAAAGGTAATGAAGACCTTACCACGTACACGCTTATCTAGAGTTGAAACAACTTTAACGTCAAAGGTTTCACCAAGTGTACGAAGATCCCCGTCAAGCATGATGTAGTTATAGAGCACAACGTCAGTACCAACGATAACAGTTGGTTTCATGCCGTTGTTACCAGTCAATGCATTAGCAGCAGCCTTGTATTCGGATAAACGATACATTTCGTTAGCATAGTAACGAATCTTCTCAACAAGCGCCGCACGAATGTCTTTAGCTCGTTCATGCGACTTCAAGCTATCGACAACATTACTAAGATCGATACTTTCTTCTAAGTAAACAGGTCTTACATAGAAGGAACCGAAGTAGTTGAGTTCAGGTAGATCGCCGTTCTTGTTGGCAACAGGGTTGTAGCCCTTTAGAATACTACTTGCTTTAAGTAGTGTGGTAACAGCGTCGTTACTGACACGGATACCCGTGTAAGTAATGAGATCCTGAACTGCTGAGTTCTCGTTAGCTACTTCACTATTGGACGGCATTAGAATAGCTAACGGTGAACGATAAGGAACGTTCACGATGAAGTATTGCACTTGAGTTTCAAAGAGCTGACCACGCTGTCTTAAGTTGCTGTTAGCGCGGTAAGCAATTAGGGTATAACCAACAACTTCGGCACTATCGATCTTATTTCTAAGTTGAGTTTCAGTAGCACCTGTGACAAGGTTACCGTCACTGTCGCGAACTGCAACTAAGCTTAGTGAACCTTTTGAAACTTCACAAGTACCCTTGTCAAGGATAATACTACCATTGATACTAATATTAATTAAAGCATTGTGGTTAACAAGCTCAGGTAGCGGCGAATTAGCATTATTCGTATCACCTAAAACATTACCATTAACATCTTTGGTAGTTTTATCAAACACAATACCATCAGAGTTAAGGGTAAGAATCATGTTACGATAGTTGCCCTGAGGAGCAAAGGTGAACATCGAACCATATAGATGTTCAACAGAAACAGGAACAACTGCAGTTTTGGTACCATCTGTAACTTTAATAAATACTTTTTCAAGCTTGATGTAAACATCAAGCGTATCGGTCGGACCCATTAAGCCACTATTAAGTAGCTCGTTGGTCTGAGAAATACCGATTAGGTCAACTTTAACATTAGGTCTTAGTGCGCCAGTTTGAACACTGATGTTGGAGCCAAGATACTCAACCCAAGCAGGAACATCAGTAACAGGAGCAAACTTATCGGTGTTATCATCCGTACCGCCGATTCTTAAAACAGGAACGACACGAGTCTGTTCGTTCTTAAGAATATCCGGATCAGTGTATGCGCGGATGACGTTTTTACGACCATGGTCAGCTAACGCACCGGTTACACTACGCTTAAAGTCATTGTAAGCATAGTATAGCTTAGTAGAAACAACGATACCGGCATCAGTTGGGTTGACAACGATGGTCGGGAAGAAGGTTTCACCGAAATCATCTTGTCTTGATGCAAGTAAGTTATAAACTACTGAGAAAGCTTGAGCAGAGCGGTTATCGCGCTCGTCATAAGCCTCAAGAGAAATCGGTCTTTCTAAAACACCGTCGGTAACATCTGGCATAATGGTAACACCAGAAACCTTCGGTTGCGAAAGCTTTCTATTAAAGACAAGTTTCGGGTTGGTTGCTAAAATAGAAGCGATGTTAGCAGCTTCTTTCTGATAACTTTCAAGACTAATATTGAAGTTACTAGCAATTTCACTAATAACTGCATCAATGTTATTGTAAACATCTTCAAGAACTTGTCTGCTACTTACATCTAGCGATTCGGTAGCAACTGCAAGTTCTGCAAGTCTGCCGTCGCTGAATTGACGTGTTGTCGAAATCTCAGAAACCTTTACAACAACGTCGCTGACAGGATTATACTCGTAAACATCCTGCTTTTTAACTAGTTTCATAAGTGACATAAAAGACTCCTTTTCTAACTAAACTAACCAACAACCGGAAGCAAAAAGTAATTCAAATACTTATCATTCAACTTAAGGTTAATATAATTTTTGGACATTTTATATAAAATTAGATCATACTTATTTTTGACATTGATGTAAGTACGCAAAAACATTAGGATAAACTCTAAAAGGTTATCCTTATTTTGCGTAACTATTTTCAAAAAACCCTCATCTAACACAGCCAAAATAATTGTGTTAGATTTAAAGGGTATTGTAGACAATTCATAATATTTCTTTACACTTAGTAACTCTTTATCTGTTTTTAAAAACATATCTATTTTTTTCTCTACATACTTAATCAATCCTTGGTCTTCTAACAATAAAGGTTTTTCTATTAAAGTTATTTCAAATAACCATCGATACATCTTGTCATTGAGCATTTTAAGAAAAAGCAACGTATTAGTATCTATTTTAGTCGATGTATATGAATCATTCAAAAATACATTAGAAATAACTTCTTCTAAACTTAAATGTTGATTGATAATCTCATTATAAGTTACTTTATCAATGAACATAACTCCTATATCCTGTAGTTCATTAAACATAAATTTCTCCTATAGGCTAATAAGTCACAATATTTCAAAGGTAACACCTAATATTCTTAATTGTTTCTTGATAACTTCTAATTGTGTATTGTTGATATTTGTTAATCTTAAGGTATAGGTAACAACATCTACTTCTTCAACGCTATCTGGTATAATCCAAGCATCTGCGATAATATACTTTTTATCTTTACCTTCAAATAAATAATAAGTATATTTAGTATAATCTAAATTACTAAAAATAGGTAAATAAGGAGAAATCTCCTTATGTAATAGTACAACATTACCAAACTTTAAAGCATTGTTGTAATCTAATATACCGATTAGTTTTAAGCTATGAAAAGTAGAACCCAAAACACTATTAGTATAAAGACTAAAATTATAGTATCTACCTATTTTTAAATCCATATTTTTTCTCCTAAATCTATAGTCAAAAAATAAAATCTAAATAAAAACAATTAACCAACGGTAATTAAGACTTAATGAGTTGAACAGACCAAAGGGTGAATATATCTGGATCAGAATCAGGTAAATAAGTTAAAATAAAAGAAATTTTCTTGTTTCCATTACCAAATAGGGTTGTAAAAACTTGATCTTCTTCCTCTGTATTAATTAGTTCAACTAGATAATTCTCTATGACGACAGTAAACGATTGACTAACACCATCAGAAGCTTTGTTGGGAGAACTGAAGTTGAAACTAGTAGAGATTTTAGAAATATTGCTAATAAACTCGGTTAAAGAGCTAATATAATTACCGTTATCTAAATTCTTAATACGATAAGGGGAAGTATTTAATCCATACTTTTTCCTTTCAATCAACTCTTCTAAAAAGAGTTGATGCGCATAACTTTTATCCTTATTAAGAATGTTTTTAAACTTAGTCAATAAGTTGGTTAAAGTCAACATCGAGTTACTCCTTTTCCTTAGTTGTTACACTATTTAAATTCAGTTCAACATCTTCAAAAACCTCATAAAACTCCTTACTACTGATATTAACCGTCATATTAAAGTTATGGGTTAAGTCCTTTAGCACAATAACAAAATCCTTAACATCATTGTTTTCATCAAAGATAATTCCTAGATTTACGATTTCAAAAACAACAGAATCATCTATAACTTTATTAAACTTATAAAAACCAGGGTTAATGGGTTCTTTATTAAATAAATAGCTCTGAATTAAATTAACCTCTTCTAAGCTTAACTTACCAATGCGACTATTTCTAATATCATCAATTAGCTTATTAAGCTTAGGTATCAGTTTATCTTGTGTGTTTTCACCTTCAGTAGCTGAAGTTAATGTCGTACTATAGTGTTTAATCGTTTTCTCTTTTTCTTTTGATCTAAAGAGCTTTTTCAAAAACCCAAACATACAAGTCTCCTTTTTTTGTCTGTAGTCAAAACTGATCTGCGTCAATAAAAACACCTATATTTGTAGCAACACTAAAAAAACTTGCTTTGTTTACATATCCAGTCAAATAGTTTTGACTAATAGCATTAAATGTAATATAAACAGAATGAATTACACCAAATATTTCACTTATTTTACCTTCTTTATTCTCATATACGATTTTACAAGCACCGCCTGGAAAAATAAAATCTGGATCTAAATGATTAACCGTTAAATTAACATAACTTCCTTGATTCTTAAGAATCTCAGAAGTATAGTTGAACATGTTGTTAGAAACACCATAATTAAATCCAAAAGTAAGATTATCTTTTCTGTCTTTATTTGAAATTTCTGTATTTAACTGATGACGAACATATTTAGGACCATCTTTAGTCATCTCAACAGGTTTTTTCATATATGAGTTTGCGTTGGATACTCTAAAACCAGAACCTTTTGACATCAAAAGTGCTTCTTTAGTAGATTCAATATTATTAATAGGTTCAATAATAGCTCTCAGTATCTTATCTTCATATTTATAGGTTATTTTATTTGTCATAGCTAAAGCACCGTCTATAGGATTAAAAAAGATCATTTTGTACTCTTGATTATCGAATTTAGAACTATCATATAAAGAGTAAGTAAAGAAAGACTTTTTATATTCAAAGTGGTTTAAACCAAACTTCTGTATATAAACACCTAAACCAGCATTATAAATACCATATTTCTTTGTCTGAAGATATTCAGGAAGTTCTACTATACGTGTAAGAGAAGGGATTGTAACTTTTGTTATCGTGTCTTGATTATCTACTTTTTCAATGTAAATAGATTCTAATGGATTTTTATTATCTATTAAAATTTTTTTATTTTCAGTAGAAACAATAGAATGTATAAATTCATCTAGTTTAATTGTTTTACTATTATCCTCTTTTGTAAATATTCCTTGTGTAGTTTTAATTCTCAATACTTCAACACCTCGATCAAGTAGTTGTAATTTTAACGCATAAGGGTGTTGTTGATTAAGTATCTCTTTTTTATAATTTTGTACATTAGGAACATTTGCATTTTTATCTACAAGAAAAACTGCTTTATAACGTTCTTGAACTTTAAATGGGCTATCACCTTGATACTTTTGTTTTGTAACAATCAAAGTCACCTCAATGTTATCCAATTTCGGATAAATATCATAAATAAATGTACCTAACGGAACATATAAAGTAACTTCTATGTAATCAGATAGGTTTTTGAGATAATCTCGAAATATCGATAAATGTCCAACAACAACACCATCTTCTTCATTAAGATCGTTTTCTTCAGTATGTAAAATACAACTGATTTTAAAATGCTCTACATATTTTTCTTCATAAGGTTCAATTATCTCTTTAATATCTAATATTAAATTCGAATTTGTTGTAGTAACAGACATATTTCGTATTCCCAATTTAACTCAAACGATTTTACCGAAATCGCTTTTTTATCAATCGAGTAATACTGTCATATTCTGGTTTCTCTGATGCTTTATGACTTACTTCGTCTAATTTAGCACGTATACCAAATAAATCTCTTATATCGAAATGAGTACTAACTTCTTCTGGTTTTGCTTTATCATAAATATAACGAGATAATTTTTCTAATTGCATCAACATTTCTTTATAATTTGTAATGTCGATATTGATACTGTTCTCAATATGAAATTTCCATTCATTTAAATAAGCTTCTATATATCTATGAATCTTAAGTAAATCTTCTCTACTTGGTATTTCTATTTCTACACCGTTATTGAAATATTCTAAGATTTTGATTATAGGAATTTTAACTTGAGTTTTGTTATAAACCATAGCAGAATCAAGTTGTTTATCTCCTGTTATGGGTATACCTCTGTATTTAATGTAGTAGTCGTCTAAAGTTAATATATCTGGTATGTAGCAAGTAAAAAGCTCATTCCAAATTAAATCTGCGTATTTACTCTTAAACATAACTTAACTCCAATAATCAACCAATGTATTAAAAAACAGACAAAATAAAAAGCACTGGTACTATCAGTAGTACCAGTGCTTCTTTTTAAGGCTGAATGCTACCTAACATGTCAGCTACTTCTCTTATACTATCTTCTTTAAATCTAGTTGTTGTCTCAAAGATCTTTACATTTTTTCTATTTTTCTCTATAACGATTTTAAAAGGACCATCTCTATATAGTTCAAATATAAAATATGGTTTGTTAAGCATTATCTTTCTTAGCTCGTTAACTTTATTCTTATTTAATAGTACACCATAGGTTTGCGACAGATGTCTTTTAATTAAAACATAAGCTTCGGTTAAATTCAATTGATTAAATTCTTCTGTTTTCCATACACCTTTTCTAAAATCTAACTTAATGTCATCTTGTAATTTAGTAATATGATTTGCAATTAATCCATTGCTCTAAGTGTATTGTCTAAATCGAATTTTTCTTTAATTAAAGGTATGATGATGTTTCTGATATAGTTACGTTCGCAATAAGCTGGATCAAAATTAGTTAAATCTTCTACATACTTTATAGAATGTTTATTTGCAAATTCTATAATAGTATTCTTTTCTACATTATAAAAAGGTTTAACAAATAGAGTTCTGGTTTTATTTACAATCATCCAGTCAAATACTTTAAAACCATTAACACCATCAGGTCCTAATCTTCCTGAAAAAAGTCTATTAAATATAGTTTCTATACGATCATCCTTATGATGACCTGTCACAACGATATCAGGTCGACAACGAACCGAATACTTTTTTAAAACATTACGAACATAAACTTTTTTATTACCAGAGATTTCATCTAATTTTGCATCACACTGAATAAACCCAATATTATTTTTTTCACAAAACGATTTGACTAGATTAACTGCTTTGATTTCACCAACATAATCGCCAAAAATTATAGTAGTAGCAAAAAGATTTAAATGTAGCTTTTCCTTTAAATCATTCAAGATATTAAGTAAAGTAAAAGAATCAACGCCCCCTGAGCACATAACATTGATTTTTATAGGCGTCACTTTTTTATCAATTAACTTTCTTGCTTCAAGAATCATCCCTTCTACTACTTGGTATAGATCAAGACTATTTTTCTCTTTACGTGACATCGATTTTCTCCCTTTATATCAAACAACAAAAACCCATAACTCAAATAGTTAGTTTAAACCTAAAAAAATAAATAAATACCAGTAGTCCCAAAAAGGGACTACTGGTAGCTAATTAAAAGTAGACATTAATTAAAAGCCAATAAATAGGCAAAAGATACAATTGATGTAAATAACCCCAGTTTAAGTAATTTTGTACTCCTACTAAAATGTCTCTTTTCGATATTGCAATATTTTTCATATATTTAGCAATTAAGTATTCTGCATAACTAATTGGTACTTGTTCTCCAGCCATATAGCGGTAGAAGTTCTCACTCACTACATAGTAGTTATCTACAAAAAGTTCATGTAGTAGATCTAATTCATAAATGTTATCGTTATTACTGGTTAACGTGATTTTATCTGGTAACACCCAGTAATTCTTATCATTTTTTACATTATAAAGTTCCTCAAAACTTGTTAACTCTATTTCATTATCCCCAATTAGTACATTGTCGTTATAGTCTAGAGGGAAAGTAATGTAATCTACTTTTGCATGAAATAGTGTTCCAAACCTACTGTTATTTGGAATTGTATAAGTAGGAACATAAACCATCTTTTTACTAATTAAAGGTAACTTATTTCGATTACGCTCAATTAAAGCATGGTAAATCGTTTTATTTACCCTATGGTATGTATTTAGTGTTGAATAGCTAAATAAAGGATACTCGCTAAGTATGTCTCTATTAATAACCTTAGTAATAAAGTCAACTAGGTAATGGTCGTATACTTTATCCTCTAACGACGGGATAAATAAAGCCCCATGCTTTTTTTGACAAAACATATCTAGGTAATAAGTAACTGATTCTGCATAGATTCTTTTTAAGCGATCACGAATCTCTTTTACTTCTGGTGTAATGAGGTAATCTCTATTGAAATAATTAGCATCTTTATTAAAGTAATAAGTCTCTTGAACTTTTTCTTGTAGTGTTGTAATAAGATTTTGCTCTTGACTAACGTAACCTAATAAGTTATAGCTAATTTCATATATCGTTGTTTTTCTATGTGTTTTTCTCTCTACACTTACTACAATAAAAATCGCGTCTTCTGAGTTATCAACATTTGCTATAAAGATATCGCCTACATTGGGTTTTAACCCATAAGGTGTTAATGCACTACCTGTAATTGTCGTTATACCTGTTTCTTGATCATAACTTGAAGATAAAGGTGAAGATACTTGTAATATAAGATTCTTAACTTCATAGTAAGGTTGAGTTAAATTAGGGGAACTTGGATCAAATGTTGTTAGTGTGTTATTTTCATTAAGGATTTGTCCGTAGTAGTGGATCTGCCAAGGATAACCTTCAACGTACTTTAATAAGCTTACAACTTTAGTGTAAGGCATTAGATCATTGAAGTTACTCTTTTTGGTTTTATCGACTGCTTCTGGAAGTGTTTGTTTGATATTGGGTACTTCAGGTTTTAACTTGACAATAGCCATTTTCTCTATCCTCAATCTAAGCCGATAAGTCAAAAAATCAATTCTCTACTCTATTAGCAATAATGTAAAAAGTCATATGAGTCTTCATAACACCTGTTTCATTATCAACAAAATTGATATAAAGCTTATTGTTAACTTTATTGATATCAATAAGCCCTAAACTTACTAGAAGGTCAAATAACCCATAGCACTTCTCATATTTTATTAAATCACTACCTTGCTGTTGCATTCTATATAACGTAGTAATAAAGGTATCTGCTACAACTTTATTCTTTTTGATTATGTTAAACATATCCTTGATAATATCTATATGACCCATCTGATATAAACTACACATAGACTTAATCAAGTGTTTGATAAAGTGATAAAAGTAGTCTTTTGAGATTTCACCCATAAAGTCTCTTAACATTCTTAGATACTCTTCTATAAAGAAAAGCAATAAAGAAGGATCATACTCTAGTATTCTACTCCACACGCTTTCATGTAACATACTTAAATCTGTTATAAAACTAATAGTAACACGTGTTGCATTTATAAGCTCTAACTCTTTTACACTTCTTACTACCAAATTCTCATTAACTTCAAGTAGATTTGCATCAAAAAACCGATTATCTTGCCATAACCCTAAATAGATAAAAGACATATAAGGTTTTGTAATATATTGTCTTTCTATATCTTTAATAAACTGAAGTATTCTAGGATGAATATGGTAATCTCCTAGATCATCTAAACTCATCAATGTCTTTTTATCTGTTTCATCTACTTCAAGTAAGAAACTAGCTACAACACCATAACCAGTATGGTTTTTATATCGATCAATCTCATCAAAAAAAGGTACAATAATCGGTAACTGATCATTTTTCCTATACTCTAACTGTCTATGTGCTTCAAAAAAAGATAAGTGACTTATGCCTAAACTACTATAACCCATATCACGATTTACTTCTCTTTTATTTGCGTCTTTCTCATTGATAGGAAGGTATTTGGTTGGAATAAGACGGTTACAAATCATAACTGGATATCTCAACACTAATCCTCTTGGTAAATTCATACTAAATCTATAGTTAAAAGTTAATATATAGTTACCTGTATCTTGCTCTACTTCAATTTGATCCGGCATAGCAGTAAAATCAAATTCACCTACGATTCTATTTTGTCTCTCTTTTACAGCAAGTTGTTTATTTTTACCTACTAAATCGGTAAGTAATGTCATAGGTCTTCTAAAATGTAGTTGTGCATATTGATCTAAAGGCATATCGAAAAACCGTGATTTTAACTCATGAATATCTGCTATAAATTCTTCGACAGACTCTGGAATAAGGATATAAAGGTCTACAATATGATGTAGAATATTTCTCATTTGCGCTAATTTAAATCGGATATCATCTCTTATTCTCTTAATATAAGATTTAGAATTACTAATAAATCGAAACTCTAAATTAAAATCTGATTTAATATATATAGGGTAAATAAAAACATTTATATCCAAATCACTAAAAATTGGAAAAGCATCTTTTTTTGTAATGATAAAGGTATTTACATCTTCTTCGTTATAGTTTTCTTCCATTCGTACAATTAATCTATTTTTAGATACGGTAGTAGGTAAGTTATCTACTTCATTTATTGTAGTAGTAATACTATTATCTGTTCTTGTTATGTTAAAATCCTTAAAAAGAATATTTAATGAATCTTTAGGTAAATGTAATTCATTTGCAACATCTTTAATAACTTCTATTACAATTGGATTAATAATCGTTGAATCAATTTCATCTAGTGTTAAACTTACCGTAGGCATCTTTTTAATCCTTACCATAGAACCAAAAAATGAATTGAAGGGTCTGGTGTTATACACCAGACCCTATCAGATTAAACCATTACTCTTGCATTTTTATAGATAAACCGAATAAGCTCATATCGAGTCTCCAAGTACACTCTATATAGAAAACTACTATAGAATGAACCAATAGAACTGATTTCTGACATCAGATAGTAAAATAGATTTTGAGTAGTAGAAATAATATCATATATCATTTTTTCAAAATGTTTCATTGTCTGAATATAAAGCTCATTACGCTGCTTCTTTAATTCATGACGTTCATCAAATAAAATAGTATCATTAAAACTTTTTCTTTCCCCTTCTGCTCTACTTATTTTTGTTTCTAATTTTTCTAGAACAGGTTTAAATATGTTTATTAAACCACTATCTAGTATATCTGAAACATACTCATTTAAACTACGTTCAAAGTTACTTAACATCTTTGGTTTAACTTTGTTTTTCATATTCTTATAGATAGTATATAGCTTATCTAACTCTTCGTAATTTTTAGCTGAATACATAGCGCTTTCTACTGAAGTATTATAGTGTTTATACTCTTTACCCGATACAATAAAATCATACTTACCAATATAGTAATTACAATCAGCAGGTAAATTAACTAATGAATTGTCAATTAAACTAAAGAAAACAACTTCTCTTTCATCAAAACGCCCTTCATTTCTATTAAATCTATCATTGATTAACTCAAGCTTATTTATAATTTCGTCATAAACATCTTCAGGAATCAATTTACTTGGTACATTGCTAGAAAATAAACTGCCTAAGATATCTTTTCTATCTGACATTGAATTAGTTAGAGCTAATTCTTTAAAAATTTCTTTTATTTTCTCGTTAGTCTCATTTTTCTCGTTAGTCTCATTTGAAATTGATTGTGTCGTGCTATCTGGATCATAAAAAATATTATCTATATCATCTATCTTTCCATTTATTTTATCAGTTATACCAGAACTTTTGATGTTATCTACTGTTTGTTTTAAAGCTGCTCTAATATTAGCTGATACCTTATCTGTGGTAGTAAGAATAAGCGTCAATGCCTCTATTTTTCTTCTACCTTTATCTAATACATTATAAACACCATAAGTTGTATTGGTTAAATAACTATCTGCTAATAACTGAGGTAACTTAGTATCTATCTTAACAGGTGACTCTAATTTTCTGTTATTTTCTCTTGCTTTAGCAAGATATTCTTCTATCGTTTCTTCATACTGTCCTAATGTTAGATCTAAATTTAACAACTTTTTAACCATTAACTTGATCTTTTCCCATAACTCTTTAATAAACTTCTTAATCTTTTCCCATATAGCCTTAATTGTCTCAGCTAAACCTTCTATAGCGATATCATGTGCATATTTCGTTACTATCGGGTTTTTAAAGTCTTCAGTACTAATTACATGATATTTGAAGTTATATTTTTTCAATATCCTTTTCATAATAGGATTATAAGTCTCTATTGCATAAAAATATTCTTTAGAACCAATTTCTCTTGATTCAATGGCTTCTTTTATTGTAGTAACAATTGTATTGTCGAACAATAACTCATTAATCCTATTTAACGTATCATTAATACCCGCTTGAAATGATTTTACTAACTCAAATTCTACACTTATTAATCCCTCTAGTTGTTCTGGATTATTCTTAAGTGTTTCTAAAGCTAAACTATCGTTTGCTTCATAATCATTAGTATCTATAGTTTCGCCTATTAAACTCTCTAGGGTTAATTTTCTTTTAACCATGTCTAAAAACCTCCTTTTTACGCTTTAGGCTCAAAATACTTCAACGATAAAACCGTATAATCAGCAACACCTTCTGCAGCTACGACAGTTATATCCGTTATCGTAGTTACGAATTTACTCGTATAACTAAATAGGTCTTTAAACTGATTGAGTTTTTCTTTAATATGGTTATTCAGTAGCTTTTTGTATTTTAATACATTAGCAACTTTTTCTTTACTACCTTCTGTATCTTTAGAAATCTTATCTTCTATTTTATTGATTTCAGAGATAATCTTATCAACTTCTTTTATCTTATCATAGATACTGTCAACAATCCCAACATAATCGTTTTTATTAGAATCTACGTATTCAACAATCTTTAAAGCAGTATTTACAAGTCCTTTGAGTTCTTGCTTATCTGCTAGCATTACACGTTTTGGTTTCTCTTTGTTAGTATCAATGTCTACATCGATTTCACCATCATCGTTCATCTTTATCTCTTTAATAAATTTACCTTCTGCTAGTGGTTTATTCTTAATACGTTCAAAGGTTCTTACTATAATTTTCTTTAATCGCGCTATATCTTCCTTAATTTTCTCATTATCTGGTTCATCTAAAACCACCATATCCCACATACTATCACCAACAGACTTATCTAAATCTTTGGTTTCCTTATCGATATCTGTTTTCTTATTTGCAATATCTTTAAGCTTAGTGTCTATTTCTTTAATATCTTTAGATTTTAAACCTGCTTTATTTGTTAATTTACCTAAAGGACCTTTTTCAGCAAGCTTTTCATCTTTTTGGCCTTTAAGCTTTTTCTCTTCTTCCTTAAGCTTTTCTAGTTGCGCAATATTTTTTCTAATTTTTGCAACTAAATCTTTATCTACTATTTTTCTAAATGCAACAGTTTTAGCTAAACCAATAAACAGTTCTAAACCTTCAAGTAGTGCATTTGAGTTATTTAGTACCGTTTCTATTTGAGAAGTATTAAGGGTATCTTCATCCATAGGAAATTTACTTGCTAATGAACCAGGTATATCATCTAGACTTGTTTGCTTTATATCTCCTGCTACTTCACCAACTACTTCTTTAAGGTTTTTTAGTCTACCTTTAACTCTACCTAGACGAGTAAAGTAGCGCTTGAAAAATTCAGTAAGTTTAGCATACATCTTCATAAACATAGTCTTTATTTTTTCCCATAAATTAGCTATAAATCCTTCTAATGCTATAACATGATTTGCAGCTACCCTTGGTAACTCTTCAATAGTTTCTTGGCTAATCGTTGGAATACGGGTAATAGGTAATTCTCTTGTAACTGCTTCGATATACTTATTGAAAATGACATAGTTTTCTGTAGAAATAAAGTTGTAATTGTGCTCTCTTATATAGATATTGACATCAGATAGATCACAATAAGCATAGATCATTTTCTCAAGTTCTTTAAATTCTTCTGCAGTTATTGTAGTGTTTTCATTATTAGATTCTATTGCAGGTTTAGGTTTAGTGATTCTAGTGGGTACACAACTAACATCATCTAAAGTAAATTTTCTCATAGCTTATACCCTTAATGTGACAGTCAAAAAATAGTTCCAGAGGCTTATATAGCCTCTGGAACTACTTAGTTTATATTACTTATTTAAGTCAATTAAACATTGGGCTTATAATTAGCTAAGCAAAGGCTTGCATAGGCAAGAACACCTTTGCAGAGTTTGATATGAAACTTAAACAATTCGATATAAACAGTACCGAATTTAGAGAAAATTTTATTAGCGACATTAATAACTGCTCTATAGTATTTTTCTGTCTTTCTATCATCATCATTTAATGCACCTGATTTGTTAGTTGCTCGTTTAACAAAGTCATTTACAGCTTT
>Ga0116144_10002464_pt1 | contig 19968 bp, 14 predicted proteins | sample AD_UKC035_MetaG_FD_89746 | JGI IMG/M metagenome (GOLD analysis project Ga0116144, IMG submission 89746) | Active sludge microbial communities of municipal wastewater-treating anaerobic digesters from USA - AD_UKC035_MetaG | ecosystem: Engineered > Bioreactor > Anaerobic > Digestate | place: USA...
GAGCTCCCAGTACCGCTGCCAGAAGGCGGTCACCGGCTCGTCGGGAACCGGGCGGTACCCTTCCTCCGCCTTGCGGATGGCCCCCTCCAGCAGCGCCAGCTTGTGCGCCCGCCGGGCGCCCAGCCCCGGCGCCTGCCGAAACCACTCCCGCATCGCCTCGTAGGTGACCACCGCGTCGAAGCCGTGACGGGGAGGCGCGTCGCGCCGTGACGCGCACGGCGCCGCGGCGGGCATGACCCACAGCTCCTCCCCGTGTTCCACCCATCCCAGGTACGCCTTTGGCGCCAGCAGGACGGTCACCCAGCGGTCGCACTCGCCGTTATGGAGGTACGCGTCGCCGCGCTGGCGATACCGTTCCGCCTGCTGCGGCTGGAACACGGCGTCCAGCTTGTTCTCAAACAGAATCCGGATTCGCCGCGACCGATCGCTCCGCGACCGGCGTCCCGCCGGCGCTTCGATGGCCAGCTCCAGGTCCGACTCGCCGCTCGGCTGATCCACCGAATGCCGCGCGCGGACGAATCGCGCCGCGGCGAGATCCTCCCCCAGCGCCATCCCGGTCAGCCAGCGCCAGAAGCGGTCGCCGGCATGGAACTCCTCCAGCAGCAGCAGGTCGATGTCCCGCTCGCACACGCCGGCGATGTTCAGATCGGTGACCCTAGGACGTTTCATCGGTACCCGTTCTCTTCACAACCGCAGTTCAAACGTGCTGCCGCCCAGGGGGACGAGCTGGAAGCGGTGCGGCTGCCCCTTGGGCCAGGTGGTGACTTCCATGAGGGATCCTCCTTGGGGAGAAACTCCTGACTGGAGCACTCCACCGAGAAACAATCGCCCAGACGATACTCTTTCTGGTCCTTCCGATCAACACCCAGACGCAGCGGGTGGCTGCCTGACCTGCCAGATCAGGGTGAAGCCGTAGCGGTACCCCGCGTAACCCACGCACGTGAAGCGGCGCCCGGTCCTGTCCATGAACGGCCTGGCCGCCTGAACCAATTCCGCGGGGGACAAGCCCCGCCCCGCCGCATTCAGCCGCCACAACTCCGTGTATTCCCGGCTCCGCAGGTGATTGCTGCCATCCGTCGCGAACAGCCCTCCGTCGACGAGCTTGTCGCACACCTCCTGAATGTGATCCCGCTTCAGCCAGAGGTTGCCGCTTCCGCTCTCGCCCTGGCTGTCGCCGCGATAAAAGAAGACCCCGAGCGTGGTGATCTCTTTCCGGAACGCGGAAAAGCCGTACCCCCGGCGCCGGTGGACGGCGATGTCCCGCCCACTGCGTCGGTGCCGGTAGCGCTCCGTCAGGACGCACGGCTCGAGATCGGGGTATCGTTTGCCCGTGGTCGGATCGACCTTGTATTGAACCTCCGCCCCGGCGGGACCGCGCAGGTGTTTTTCCAGAAATTCATAACCGGGCCAGCGATGGAGCAGCGGCCGCGCGGTATCCGCGGGTTTTGAAAGGGGAAAATACGCCTGGTCGACGAACCAGAACGCCGTGACGGCTGGAGCGAACAGCCGGATGGGCACCTCCCAGTCGTCGCCGCTGCCCGGGTAGAAAAGCGCCGCGCCCTCGACGGCGGCCAGCGCGTCCGCCGACAGGATGTACGTCTCCTCCATCTCACGCCCCTCCCGCGGCGAGCGACAATACATCGGCCGCCGCGCACCGGAAGCGCGGCAGGCCGGACGGCGCCAGCCACGCCCGCGCCACCGCCAGCGTGCGCCGCCACGCGGCCAGGTCCAGGTACTCCGCGGGCGTGTGCTCGTTGTGGTACCCGACACTCAGGTTGGCGCCGGGGATGTCGCGGCACAGCACGCAGATGTCGGTGACCGAGCCCCGGTCCGGCTCGGTGTAGCCCGTCATCGCGGCCACGTACGCCCGAAAGGCGTCGGTGCCCACGTCGTAGCACTTGAAGTCGGCGGCATTCCGGCGGTCGAACGCTACGGCGAAGCCGTGGGCGTCGTTGATCTCCGCGGCCAGGTCCGGGTTGTGCTCCATGAGCCAGTGGCTGGCCTTCTGCCCGTACTCCTCGCAGCTGGTGACCAGGAGCGAATGGCCGAGGTCCCGCAGCGCCCACAGGATGGCGCAGCCGGCGCGGTCGTCCGCGCCGCAGCCCATCGCCGGGTCGGCGGAGCGGACGATGCCGTCCGTCCACGTGGAGCGGCGGCGGGAACGCCGGCAGGTGGTCGAAGCGGGTGTCGGCGTGGGCCGCCAGCAGCACCCGGTCGGTGCGGGCGCCCGGGATGTAGACGAAGCGCTCGTCGCCGGTCCCCCGGTCGACGGCGCGCGCGGACAATGCGGCGAAGCGGTCGAGGACGCCGTCCTTGGTCAGCCCGAACCAGGACAGCAGGTCCCCCCACTCGCCCCCGCCCGCGATTGGAAGATAGTTTAGGTTATTCATATGGGGTGAATTGTACCACTTGGCGTAGAAAAACGCAAGGCCTTCGCTGCAGGAAACACTAAAAGTCTTGTAAATTATTGTAAATAATGGAATAAAAAATACTAAAAAAATCATTTGACACGCTCAGTGTCTTGTGTAATAATACAAGCAAATTCTGAACGAAGGAGGGATTATGCCTGACCTTTGCATTGTTCTTCCGTGCACTGAAAAGAAGACGGGGTGGGGGAAACTGGAGATGGAACCGGTTCTTTTGACAAAACCTGGCTGGCTTCCCGGCGCCGCCTGGCTGGAGAAGGGCCGGGAAGTCATTCAACCGGCCTGCGCGGTGCAGCACGGGGTTGATCCCGTTCCTGCTATGCGGCTGTACACGGGGCTCATCTTTCAGGGGGGATTGACCTATGATCTCATCCGAGAAATGACCGAGGGCCGCATCGACGTGCTCATCCTCAGCGGCTGCTACGGCGTGGTCCACGGCTCCGAGCCCATCCGTCCGTACGAGAGCGACCTCGATAGCCACACATTACGGCATTGGATCGATCATCATATAGGTGAGGTGATCGCCGACTTCTTCCAGGCGCGCGGCACCCGCCAGGCCGTGGGATTCTTCACCACCTCCTCAAACTACTCCGGCTTACTGGCCAAGGCGGCGGATGTTCTTTCGGAGCGCGGCTCATCCGGCATCCAGGTGGGGTATTACACCGTGCCGTATGGCGGTCGCGCGTTCAAGACACCGCCCGCCCTGCGGGCGGCGCTCTTCCCCCTGCTCGAAAGCGTGGAATCAGCCGAGCAGCTCGTCAAGGATAACCAGGTGGTCCACTACAGTGATATGAAAGTGGTCTACCAGCGGTTGTATCCCGAAGCGTCCGAATGAGCATTCAATTCAATCATCTCAGGAGGAGTTCAAATGAGCGATGCCGATGACCGGGACGATGAACTGAAAGAGTCCCAAGAGAACACCCTGGAGATTTCGTCTTCCGGAGACGAGCAGGCTTGGGGCGTCGAAACCGGAGGACGACCGAGCCGTCCCCCCCATCAACGACTGCGAGGTGTGTATGCCCCGTTGGCGGAGCACCCGGGGCGCTGGCTCACGAAGGCGGACGGCGACTCCGTCTGCGGCCGCGACACCGCCGGGCTCTTCCGGAAGACCAACCGGCCCAACCAGGACCGCCTGGCCATCATGTTCGCCGCCGCCGGGCTCCGTCTCGAATTCGAGCGCCAGGCACCCGGCGAGTACGTGCGCCTGCGCGTGCTTCCCTCCAGTGCCGCGCCATCACCGGCGGCGGCCGGCACGCCCCCGCGCTCCCTTCAACCGGTGCGGGAAGTCCGTTCGTCGAGCACCGCCGACGGGATCCGCGAATACCTCGACGGGCTCTTCCGGCAGGCCCGGGGGGCGGGGCGTCGCGAGCTGACCGTCCGGGCCGGGGATGTGCACGCGTCCCTGCAGCTCGTGAACAACATGCCCAACGTCAACCAGGTCATGATCGGCCGGCGCCTCCAGCAGCTCGGCGGCGTCCGCGTCCTGAGCGTCCGGGGCAACGTCCCGAGCTCCAACGTGTGGGTCACCTACGAGCTCCAGCCGGAAGAGGCGCCGACTGTAACCGGCCGGCACCCGACGCCGAGGCTCTGGGCGGAACCCAAAGAGCCCATGCCGGCAAACGATCCGTCGTCGTTCGGCCCGGACGCCAGCACGGAACAACCGGCGGCGGGCGAATGTCCGCGCTGCGGCGAAGCGGCGCGGAGCCCCGAGTTCCGGCGCTGCCCGTACTGCGGCCGCGAGCTGGATCGGCGGTGCCCGGAGTGCGGCCGGCGCCTGGACCCGGCGTGGAAATTGTGCCCGTATCACTGAGCGTCCGGCGCCGCCGCTTGCCGGACGGATGTGGTCAGCATTCTGAAAATCTGGAATGACGGGAGGCTGTCATGGACGAAGATGAAGCGAAGGACGAATGGGACAAGGACGAAGACGAGCAGTTGGTGGACATGATGAAGGATCCGGACGAGGATTTAGAGGGACCCGCGTACGGCCTGGAGGCGGACGACTGGGAACCCGAACACTATGAAGGCTACGGCTTCCTCGACTACGAAGGCCGCCGCTCGCATTGGGAGACAGATGATGTTAAGTAGACTGATATGAATCCTCTGTATTATTAGGCGCTTGGAATCATCACTCAAATGGTACTGACTGTCGATCTGGACTAGCAATTCTAAGCAGAGGATCAGGCGGTAGGTCGACCCGGAGGACGCGTATTATTGGATGTATTTTGGAAGTCTGATCCACTTTAATCAAGACTTGCGAGAGATGTCAGAACATTAGGATGACATGGCAAGAAGCAATTGATTTGTTATTATTTTCATCGTAAAAGAAGGGCAGATGGATTTTCGTGGCTCCATCCGGGATTAATCATTCTGAATTTTTCAAAGGAATTTGAAATGGCAAATATTCAAGAAAGAGCATTAAAAAATCCCAAAGCTTTCATCACTGATTTTTTTCGGCGTTGTGGGATAGGACAAGCAATTAACATGCAACAGTTTTTTAAACGAATCAGAAGAAATAATTTAGCCATGACAGAACGATTTTTCGAAATAATGGATACGAGGGCAGATGGAGATCAGATTGATATTTATCCAGTAAAAAATCATTCGTTGGAATTTGCTAACTCCATTATTAGTCAATTCGATTCAGCAAGACTTCGAGAACTTGGTATTTGGTTAATTCAAGAAAATTTAAAGCCAAAGCGCATTCTTGAGATCGGGTGTGATAGTGGTTTGTTTTCATGTTTTTTAGCGTACCTATACCCAGGATCAGTTGTTGTCGGAATTGATTCCTGTTCGGAAGGAATTGAATTGGCCCACAAACGAGCTACTAAGTTAGGTCTTAAAAATGTGGAATTTGAGAAGGCAGACCTCAATTTGTTTTCTAAGCAGTATAATGGGCAACCTTTTGATATCATGTTGGCCTGTATTGTGTTCCACGAAATAATTGAGCAGCTTCCCGGCTCTCATTCGCAACAACTTACAGACCAAAATCCAACTCATTTTTCAATCGCTGAATTTGATTGTTGGGTCAAAGACCAATTAAGACCAAGCAAGCAAATTACCGAAACTGTCAGACATCTTGCAACGGAGGGGCGATTCATTTCTGTTGATCGTTGGCAAACTTGTGAACGATTGTTAAGCTGGATTCGTTTAGCAGAATTAAGTGGATTATCATGTAATTTGAATAAAAGCACATTTATTCGTTACAAGGACGAAGGCACACAAAACAAATCAGAAAACTTACCTCTTACAGTTTTCTATCCTGGGATTGGTGTACATCCCGGCGCGGAGGAAGTACTATCATTATGCGGTCATAAGGAATTTATTAACCTCTTCACCAAAAAGGTGTTTGATTGTGAGATCGCCGAAATGATTTATTGTTCTTTTGATCCAAAGGAAATTGTAGTCACCATTAGAGCGGTGTACCACGACAAATCGGGCATTTTATTAATGCAGCTTGGAGGTGCAAAAGCTATCGGATTTCTCTATCAAACGACAAGTGGTGGGTTTCGCGAGCTTCGTTTATTGCCTATTTGTTGTTTGCTAGAACTGATTCCTCGAATAGAAGAAATCAGAAAAGAGTTTTCCGCTCACGCTGAGGTTACAATCGATTGGAATTCGTCGAGTTCTCTCCTTCATCGTCTGGGAAATAATGAGGGGTTTGTGAATTGCTGATGTTCAATCCAATCGACCCTTCAGTGTAGCTCCTGACTCTACTCGGGAGGGTCATTCGGCATGCAACCCTGCGAGTGTTCCTACTTCCGGAGGAATCGCGTGATGGCATTGTACAGATATTTTACTGAAGGACCTTGACCCGGTATTTCCTCTTCACTTTAACTCCAGCCCTTCCTTAACGTCCTTGAGCAGGGCATTGGCCTCCTTGGCCAATTCCGCCGAGGGCAAGGTCTTGCCGTCGCCCATCTCGATGCGGACATGGAATCGAATCGGAGCGTTTGTCTTAGCCTTGATCTTGAGTAGCTTGGGCACAATGTCGCCGAGGTCCTGGATTTCGGATGGTTCAAGCTCGGCGTTAGCCACGAGCACCTTGGGTGACGGAACCACGACTCCGCCTGCGACACCGCCGGGGACGCTGCCTGTCGCAGCTTTCGTCATTCGGAACTTCGCCGACTGTGCCGCCGGGAAATCGCAAGGCCAAGCGCCGGAGTCTTCGGCCAATTCAAGGAAGCGGGCCTGCAGCGTGCCGCTGACAACATCCCGTATAGTCTTCCACGGCAGTGTCTTACCGGCCCTGACAGAAAGCACTGTGGCGATTGAGAGCCCTGAAGCCTCACCGTCCTTCCAAGCGCCGGGGAGGTTTTCCGGCATCAATTCAGCCGCAGCAATGGGCGCGGGAGGAGGGGACAATTTCGCCGTCGCGGTCAGGACGCCGACTGGAATTGGTTCACCGAGGATGCTGGCGGGGCCGGATAGCATCCACAAGACGCCGCTCTCCACGGCTGCGGCTATGGTTTTTTCCAATGCTGCCGCGCCGACTTTGGGGATGGACATCGGTTCCCGGTATCCCCCTCGGTCAACCTGGACGACCTTCCCACCGGCGAAATAGTCGGAAACATCTTTGACTGTGATCTCATCGCCTGACCACAACTCCGGCAGACGCTTGGGCGCAAGGAGCGCCGGGATGAGTTCCACCAACTCCGCTGTTTCTGGCAGGACAAGTTCGAGAGCTGGGTCATTGAGCGCGTTTTCGTCCGGGCGAACCTTCCACCACGTGCGGGCCGTTCCATCCGGGCGGACCAGCCTTAGAACGAAAGTTCCCCTCTCGCAACCATCAGCGAGTGTATCGAGGATTGCGCTCGCCTTGAGCATCTTCGGCAAATGTGGAAGTTGCGCAAACGCTCCCGCCAAATCTTTGACGCGCCTCGACGACTCGCCCGGCCGCCAGAGGTTGTATGGGCCGTCCGGCAAGAGGGCCTCGGCCGAAATGGCGGTATCTTGCACTCGGGAACGTTTATCCGCTTTGATAACTTTGAAATGCGGGTCTTCCACAACGGTGATCTTAAACGCATGAACTTCGTCCTTCTCTGACACCGTTACCACGACTGAGTATGCCTGCTTGATGGCCTCGGGTATGCGCCCCTTGGCCTTGTCGATGTTGATCTGCAGCGTCTGAGCTCGGGCGGGGTCGACGTTGCCGTCCTTCTGCTGCTTCTTGACGTCCTCGCGGACCATCTCCCAGGCCAGATAGTCACGCACCCGCGCCATTGCCAGTTCGAGACCGTCCTTGGACGGCACAAGGAGAAGCACGGCGTTTCGAAAAACCCGCGGCCGATCTGATCCGGTAGTTTCGTCAAGGAACCGCTTTGCCTCCGGGCTCGGCTTGCCGGACTCTGCTGCCGCGCTTGGCCCCAATACGGCGTAGTGAAACGCGCTGTCGTCTTCGATATCTTTGGGCTTTGCAGGCAACGTATGCACACGTACCCCAGCTGCCGATGCATTGGCCGTGAGCGACTTCACCTTAATGATGTCGTCCAGCAGCCGGGCGCGGACGATATCGTCCGGGATGTTCTTGGCGGCGACCGCGTGCATCTGCGTGAGGTTGGGACGATTGCCCAGTCGCCACGTAGCAGGGAGTTGTCCCTCGCTGACGGCGGTGTAGAGATCATCGAGCCAATAGCTCGTCTGCGCCCAGCGTGCCATACCTTTTTCAAGTTCGATCTTGTCGGGGCGGGTGGAACCTAGAAGCACCACGAGGTCGCGGGTCTTGGCGGTCTGTCCGATGGGCTGGGAATGGAGGAAGGTCGCCACAACCGCCTGTTCGATCTCGCGGAATTTGAGACCGACCGACTCCGTCTGAATCCGCTGGGCCTGCGAGAACTCGTTGTCCAGAATGCCGGTCCAAGACTGTTTCTTGCCCTCCCACTCCTCGGTATCCGCAACGGTCACCATCTCCCACATGGCCTCCGAAAGACCTTCCATTTGGGGAGCGTTCAAGAAAACGGCCGTGCCGACGAGCGGGCTCACGTCCCACTTCTCAGCCTCCCGCAAGGCCAGGGCGAATGTACGCAAGACGCCACGCGTGCGCTGGAACCGGGCCAATTGCGTCCATTTCGAGTAGAGCACCTCAGTCAGGTCGGGATGGAAGGGAAAACTCTTCAGGAACCGCTCTTCCGCCTCCGCTCCCGATTTTGCCGTTTGCGCATCCACCGCCTGAATACCCTTGATGACCGCCACGACGTGTTGGCGGAACGCCTCTCGATCCTTGAGCGACTCCGGCGCGAAGAACCGACGACGCAGAATCTCGGCCACATCCTCCTTGGCCACCGGCTCTACGGCCTCCTCGCGCTGGCGCTGGAAGATGTCGTAGAGCTCCGCCTGAATCTCGCGGCCGAGCGTGTCGCTCTTACGCGGATCGGTGGCCAGAAGCGACGCCACGAGGCAGCACCGGTCCACCTTCGCCGTCGCCTGAGTGAGATACTGGAAGAAGTTTACCAGTTTGCTGCGCCAACCTTTCTCCTGCGCTACCTTCTCCCGCGCATACATCAGCACTTCGTCTATCAGAACGAGTGTGCCCAACCCTTCCTTGGCCGGAAATGACAACAGGTCGGTTAGGAGATTCTCGGCAGGCGCGGAATCGCGCTCCTCGGGCTTGCCATCGGCGTGGAGCAGTTCGAGTCCGACGTCTCCGGCGATCTGATAGGCCAGGACGCTCCACGGTTGCTTGAGTCTCCGCACTTTGCCGCTCGGCGACAGGACGTCCATACCCTTTTCCACATCCAGCTTATCGAAACAAAGGCATGCCACGCGGCACTTGGGCGGCTTTTGCCCGATTGCCTGCTCGAACTCGGCTACGGCGGGAAGATCTGGCAGTCCTTCCGGCTCATATACAAGATGGCGAAGTGTGATCAGCGTGTGGGTCTTACCGCCACCGTAAGTGAGTTCCAGTTGCCGGACGGCTTTATCGTTTTTCCCCGCAAGGCGTAGCACTACATCCCGCACCAGCTTGCGCAGGTTATAGGTCGGAAAGGTGAGCGCGAAGAACTCCTGCGGCTTCTCGTAGATGGGCCGCTTGCCACACTGTATCATGACCTCATAGAGATCGGCGGCGAACAAGTGGAGCGGTAGCTCGCCGGATCGCAAGTCATCGCGCAGTTTCACCACCTCGTGCCAAGGCTTCCACGGCAACTTAGCCATTTGTATTCTCCTCGTCGAGCTCGAGATTCGTAAATAGACTGGGGCCGGTTTCCTTCACCGCGCCGCGCGCCTGGACGTGGTTGCTAATAGACTCCAGGAGCGACCGCTCCTCGCTTCCGTGGGGCGAGAGCTCGATGAGCGACTGCAGGAGCCGCTTGAAAAGTTCCTGTCGCCGTAGGCCATTGTCGTCCAGGTACTCGTCCACCTTGTGGAGGTCGCCCGCCTTCCAGAGGTGCATCAGGCAATGGACGCTGTCAATGAGCGGCACGGGCTTGCCGCCAGGGGCCTCCAAGCCGAGCGACTTGCTTTTGCGCTGCGCCCAGGTCTTGAGCTTTACCTTGCTACCGGAGTCATCGTCCGTGTCCGGGTCCGCCTCCGCATCGGCATCCGCCTCGGACTCGTTTTCCTCGTCGTCTTTGGCCGCTTTGCCTTTGGTGAACCCGATGATGTCCCACGTGTCGGCCAGTTCCTTGTCCGAGACGCCGCATGATATCGCGTAGAGGATGCACGCACCCGCCGGGGCCTCATCCATGCCGAAGTCATGGCGATGGAGGAGGTAGTAAGCGGTCGGCTCGTCGAGTCGGTCCCGCCCGCCCGCGTCCGCCTCCTCGCCGCCGATGACGAATCCGTTCCCGGAGAGCACGCGGCCGACCACGAAGTCCACGACCATCCGGCGGACGTGGACAAGGAACTCGGAGACGGCCATCACCTGGCCGGGATCGTTGGCCTTCTTGACTACGGGATGCTCGCTGTACGCCTCAAGCGCCGGCCCGGTCGCCGCCCAAACGAAGTCCGGGCCGCGAATGCCCGCGTCCCAGAACTCGCGCAGCTTCTCGCGGATGTTCAAGCGCATGTCTTCAAAGACGTGATTGTCCCAGCCGGGTTTGGCCGTGGCGGGCCGCTTCTTGCAGACGAGCCAGACGGAGGAAGCAAGGGCAGCGGAACCATGTGAGCGGGTGCGGTTGGCCATTTCCGTTTGGATTGGCCATGAGCCATCAACAACAAACCCTGCGCGGATAATCGCTGATACCAGCGTCTCCCAGGCATCAGGGTGTTTGTGAGCAAATACGATTACCAACCGTCCCCCTGGTTTCAGTGCAGCGCAGCATGATAGAAACACACGTGCCATTCCGTCTTCGTACGCATGCTTGGATTTAGCCCGATCTCCCCCATGTCGGCTACTGTCGTCAATCAATTCACCATCGTTCTTTTCATTGTCCCATTTGGGTGACAGCTTAGGGGCAAAAGCGTGATCAAACTCTGGTGATAATCCATTCAAGGTTCTTCTAAGCCAGACGTAGAAGAAATCCATCAGATCCGAATAGGGAATGGCATCGTAATAGGGAGGGTCAGTGACTACGCAATCGAATCCCTCGGCATGCGATTCAATTGCGCTCTGCAGTCTAGACAAGGGTGCTGGTGATTCCAGTCCCGCCCTCATGCCATGTTCCATATATTCGGATACCCATTCCAAATTCGCCGCATAATTTCCCGTGGTGTTGGATAATGGGTTGCCCTCACAGAAATCCCACATGATGGGAAGGGCAAACCTGGTGAAAGTGCTGCTAATCTTCTCATACCCCATGTCCCAACGACAGATGCTCGAAGAGCGATCAGCAAGACGATCAACACCGATGGTGAGGCTAGTGGATAATGCATGATGCCATTCGGCAGGAAGCTGCTTCATCGCATCCTTGGCCCTCCTCGTCCACTTCAAGAATATCCCCAGCGCCAGAAGCTGCCGGGACGTGAAAAGGTCGCTCCACTTTCTCATGCCATATCCGTCCACCGAAAACGCACGGCTTGCGCCAATCCCTGCCTTCGGCGTTGGTTCATCTGGCATGCCAAATGGAACTTCCGCGAACACCTCTGTGAGCGCTTTCCGTGCGTCTTCAGCCACTCGCACCTCGTGACCCGTGGACAGCCGGTATTCCTTGCCGCTTTGGCCATCCACGACCACAGCGGTCATGACCGTGCCGAGGCGTCCAACCTTGCCTTCGAGGCGGATATCCTCCATCGTCATGATTGCGCTGCAGCACGGACACCTGGCCCCGGAACGGGACATCGTCCCCGCCCCGAGCAGTTTATCATGCTCGCGACGCTGAGCTGTGTTTCCGCCCTTCGCCGGAATATTTGCCTCAATGCCGAAGACGACGCCCGTCTTGTCGTGGTTCGGTTCCATCGCGAGCAGGACGCGCTTCTTGTCCTTTTTGCAGAGCCAGCGGGTCTTGAGAAGCGGAATCGTGGCCCGGCAGTTCTTGCACTTCACCATCCGCGCCCAGAGGTAGGCCACTGTAGGCTTGGCCACCCAGCGGGGATTGCGCTTTTCGGCCAGGTATTCCGGGCTGAACTCCTTGTTAAGCGCGTCCACGTCCGGCGTGCCGTCTTCCTTGAGCGGCACCAGTTGCATGGGCCGCTTCTCGTACGGCTTGGCGTTGTGACTGTCGAGCGTTTCAAAATCCGCATAGGTTGGGTAATACTGCGCCAGTTCCCGCCGGGCGTTGTGGAGTACCCACCGGCCCCACGCCCGCACGTGCCAGGCGAGGTCAGCCTTGGGGACACGGCCAGAATCCTCCCCCACCATCTGCGGTAACATCCCGGCTTCCTTGGCGATTTGCTTTTTCGTTTTCATGGTCCGCCCCACGAGATGCGGATGCGCTTTGTAGAAGGCGTCCATGAACTCCTCGTCCTTCAGTATGAAGTCCGGGAGCGGGTATGTCTTGCCCGCCAGCTTCTGCGGGTACTCCAGCGTGCATCTCAGGATGAACCATGCCACCGGGTTGATGTCCACGGCGACCGCCTCGCATCCCAAGCGCATGGCCTCGAGCGGAATCGCACCACCGCCGGCAAATGGGTCCAGCACCTTCGGGGTGCGCCCACCGTAGGCTTTTTTGATTTCTTGTCGGAACCACTTCAAATCGGCACGGAACCGGTCACTCTTGATTTTCCATTCGGCCGATTTCTTCCTGTTCTTCCGGTCTGGTTCATTTTCAAGCCAGTGGAGGATGCCGCCCTCGGTGATTTCCTTTTCGCGCTCGACGATCTGGCCGCTTGGCATCCGTTTGCGCTCAATCTTCTTGATCACCTTGCCGCCGATCTTCTCGCAGAGAGCCTGTCGCCTACGCTTGATTTCTTCCTTCCACTGGTCCTCGGTCATGCCTTCGGGCTTGGGCTCGGCGGAGGGGTCCGGTAGCAGCGTGGCGATGAGCGCCGCCCGGCAAGCCGCCAAGGGCCGCCGCGCGGGCCAGATGTGGAGCGTCGAGATATGCCCATGCCGCACGTTCTTCTCGTGGACCGAGTCCAGAGAAGCCTGCTTCAGCGGAAATGCGTGTTCGATGAGTCGGGGTTTATCGGTCATGATCATCCTCACGTCTTGGTGTTCGGCAAATGCTCGCCGCAGTATCCGATTACAAGCACTTTATCAACGTCGTCCCTGAACCAGTGAATAGAGCAACACTTGTCTGCTTGCTTCGCACCGATTGTTATATGATCACTGAACAGTCGCGATTTGCCTTTGTAGGTGAATGAGTAGTCATTTTTCCACTTTGTTCCACTTGTCTGTGAAACTTGATGAATGTCGAACCCACGTTCTCTTAGAGCGTCTTTCCAACTCTTCCCTAGTTTGCCTTCTGTATTACTCCATGAAGAGGCAACGTCGTGTAATGCCTCGAACGCCTCAAACACACGATTGGGATTCTTATATACCGATTTCTTGGCCGATTCTTCGGCGCTTTCCAAAAAATGTAGCACATCTTGGAATTTATCTTTCGCCTTCATTAAAGCGTCATGCACACTCTTGAGTTCGCATTCTTCTTCCGCAGCTGTCTGCTGGCCTAGGTGAGTATCAACCCGGATCATGTGGGTCCGGCACTCAATACATGCCCTTGTCCGTGAGGCAATATCCTCCCGCAAATTTTCTTTTTCAGATGTTAATGATTCGATTTGGATGAGCGCATTAAGTAAATCGTCCTGCAATTTGCTCTTTTCTAGTGTGCCCGATTCGACCTGTTTTCGAAGGTTATCAATCTCTTCGCGCTCAAAGGATGCTATTGTTTTCCTTGTGGCGGATAATATTTTTCCTTCGACGAAACGAAGTGCGGAAACTCCGCAAAGAACACGAAATAGATCATCTGCCAGAGGACTTCCTTCCCCTTCCTTACTCCGTATTGTGTTGGGCAGATACAGAAAATGGTCAAACGGATTGTCGCTTAGAGTCATTCCAGGCCAGTAGATACGGACGGCTCCATTGTAGCACGCAAACGGTTTCCCAATTTCATCGGTTAGGCGATAGGCCGCCCATTTGTCGGAGAGTTTAGCCACATGGGAAAATCCCAATAGTTTATTGATAAGGTCGCCGTCATTAACGAGATAAGTCCCGTTCCATACAGCTGGAGAAACCATAACAACCGGAAGTGTGCGTTCTTTTGTTAGGAGCACATCATTTACATATCCTGGCACTTCGACGGGCGTCAGGTTGTCAACCTTGGTGGGGACAGGCCATCCGTTTGCCTTAAGCTGATAAGATGTGAGAATTTCGGACACAAAACGAGGGCGACCAACTTGGTACTTTGTGGGCCGCAATACCATTTCTGTTGCCGAGACTCGAAGAAGCAGAGCTATCTCTATCGCGTTATCAATCCGCGCCAACAGACATGTAGTTGTCCATTGTGTAGATGGATCGCGATCGTGAGGATGCACCCAATCTACTGTGATGAATTCGGCTCCATTTGCGCTCTTAAGTTCTACTTGAAGACGATGGCCAACAATTGGCTCGACATGGTTTCCCGAAGATGGCAATGTGACTGCACAATTCCAAATGTTTTTATATTTGTCTTCTATCCACCTGCGCATCCTGGATTGCAAGTCGGCAAAACAATCATCGATTGATTGAGAATTCCATGGGATTACTTGGTATTGATTAGCATAAACAGTGCGCATGGATCACCTCCCTTTAAATCTTGTTTGCGAGATGCAAACGACACTTCTGTTGCAAAGATCATCACGCTCCCTTTCGCCCTCGTCAGCAGGTTCCCGAACGGGTTCAGCATGCAGACAAGTCGAGAGTTGAATTTGCCAACAATCGCCGCCAGGCACGCCGCCAAGGGCCGCCGCGCGGGCCAGATATGAAGCGTCGAAATGTGTCCATGTCTCACGTTCTTCTCGTGGACCGAGTCCAACGAAGCCTGCTTCAGCGGAAAGGCGTGTTCGATGAGTCGGGGCTTATCGGTCATATGATCCTCGGAGTTCTCACCGCTGCATCAAGGCGGCGGTGTAGGAGAGAAGCAATGGTTAGCAAATCAAGCGCATCCTGCTCGCTGATTGGCCACGACACCTTCGGAGCGTGTGCCGTCACGTTGCGGAAGGCGCCGAACATGCCTTTTATCAAATTCATAATGCCTGTATGCTCGCTGCGTTCGGTATCCGTCTGCAGGGTGTTGAAAGCTAGGAACGGCATGCCCACTTTGCCGCATCCGAAGGCCTGATCCACCAGTTCCGCTCCTTCGCCGGTCAGGCCGGAGCGAGCTCGAATCTTGTCCGCGACACTCTTAGTCGCTTCGAAGACGGCGTGGAAATAATTCTTCTGAAGTAGTTCCGAGCGGCAGAATGCCAGAACATCAGCATGCACCCCTCGTCGTTGCAGTTCGCTTCGCAGGCGTCCCGCACGTTCCTCGGCCTCTGTGAGGGTGCGTGCGGTCTGTCGGCGACGCAACTTGCCGTCTTCCCCAAGCGTTAAGCCGCAGAACGCCAGGACTTCATTGAGTTCCTGCCGCTTTCTCTCGTAGTAATCGGAGTTGCCGGTATACCGAACTGGGTCCATTGCCCGATGAATGAATTCCACGACGAGATTCCCGCAGCGATTTTGTTGCTGTCTTGCACGCAGCGCCGCATAGAGCCGGTGCCGCTTCGTAATGCCAGGCTGTGGGTCCGCGATGCTGCACTCACCAAGCAGCCTGCCGATTTCCGATCCGGTTAAACCGCTGGACGTGTCTGCCAAGACATCGCAAATTCGTTGCAACATGTTATCAGCAAAACTCTCAACCGTTGCCACTGTCATGCCTCTCTGGCTTCCATTACCTGCGACTGCCCGATGAGCACGCTCCCCTTCGCCCTCGCCAGCAGGTTCCCGAACGGGTCTTGTACGCGGACAAGCCGTGGGGCGGGCGTGGCGCAGTCGTAGACGGCATAGAGCCAGTAGCCCTGGCGCATGTTACATGCCTTGGCCCACTCGTTTGCCGACACCTCGATGTCGCCGGTCTCGGCCCGCCCTTTGACCTCGATGGCGCGTTTCTCGTTTCCGGGGCGGACGGAAAGCAGGTCAAAGCCGGGATTGTCGGGAAGACCGGCCGAGCGGGCGAGCTCCTGCGTGTGCACATACTGTACCTTGGCTCCGGCCGCCTCCTCGAAGGCTCGTGCGACGCGCATGGCAACCATCTCGACGTTGATGTCGTGTTCTTTGATGTCCATAGGATCGGAGGATGGCACGACAAGGGCATGCGCAATAAAGGTCAGAGGCCCCGGTTCGATAAGGTCTGGTTCGCGCTTCATGACGGCAAGCGCATTCTCCCTGCGACCCGCAAGTTGTCTCTGCTGGCGTTTGACCTCTTCCAATGCCTCGATGGCCTTCTTGCTTCCGGTTCGCGCCTTCTCCGCGTGTTTTGCGCGGGCTGCGGCCAATTCTGCCTCCTGAAAGTCGAAGCCGCGTTGAATGAAGCTCTCCCTCTCCGGCAGGCTGTCCAGCAAGGCCTTCTTTCGCCCCAGGGCCATCTCGCGGGCAACGCGCTCCAGAAGAAAGGCGAGCGCCTGCTCCTTCATCTCGTTCGCCGCCACCGCCAGCCGCTGGGCCGATGGCGGAAGACCTCGGCCTCCCTTCAGAAGTAGGAGATGCTCCACGGGGCAAAGGATAACTTCCGCACCTTCGTACTGCTTCACACCGACAAGGCGGCAATCTAGCATCTCTTCTTTCGCCAGATCCGGGAGCTCCGGGTCGGCCTTTCGCGCCATGGTGAGAAGCGCCATGTGGAAGAGGTACGGGCGGTCCGTAGACGGGTCCACGAAGACCGCGCCACGCTTGCCGGTGTCGCCCAGGTGCTCGGATACAAGAGCACGGAACCGCTCGAACACGGGCTCACCCGGATGGAGCCAGATGGCGTCCTTCCGGTCTGTGGGTCTGGAGACGGACAGCCGCTCGCGGGTCTTTTCGGGGTAGAGTTCCAACGCCTGCAGGAGCGGATCGAGCGCGCCCAAGCGGGTAGGCCGCAGGGAGAATACATCCCCCGCGTCCCCCTCGATGGCAATGTCCACCAGTGGGGCGGCCTTTTCGACATACTGTCGGACGTATCCGGGGAGCAGGCGGAAGTAGATTTCCTGCTCGATGTCGGTGCGTAGCCGAGGCAGTTCCTTCGCCACGTCGCCGCCGGACCCGAAAAGCGTCTTCTCGCGCGCTGCAAGCGCCTCGACTTGTTCCTTGGTCAAGCGGCCATCGAGTTCCCGCGCCACGTCATCCGGGTCCTCGGTGACAGCCATTTCCATGTACTGCTTGATGGAGACGTCCTGAAAGATGCGGCCAATGCAATCGAAGACCTTGTCTGACCGGAGTTCCTTGCGGATTTTCTCCAGCTTGTCGAGAAGAACTTTCAGCACCTTTCCTTCGCGTGTCTTTGGCGCGACAAGGTTCGTGATGACGACTGGGTCGTGCTTCTGGCCGTAGCGGTGAATGCGGCCCATGCGCTGCTCGAGGCGGGCCGGGTTCCACGGCACGTCGTAGTTGATCATGATCCAGCAGAACTGAAGGTTGATGCCTTCACCCGCCGCGTCCGTGCAGACGAGGAACCTGGCCCCGCCTTCCGAAATCGGCTTCCGAAAGAATTCCACTTGCCGTTCCCGCTCGCTCAGGCCGCTGAAAGCGTCTGGCTGCGCGCTCATGCCACCGTGAATTTGCGCCACCTGGCCCGTGAAGCCCATCCCGCTCAGCCGCTTGGCGAGGAACTCCATCGTGTCGCGGTGCTCGGTAAAGATGATAAATTTCTCACCGCTGAACTTCGGGTCCGCTAGGACTTCGCGGAGTTTTTCGAACTTTGACTCGTGCCCACCGTCGTGAACCTTCCGCGCCAAATCGAGCAGGCTTTTCACTTGCTCCTTCTCCGCCAGAAGGTCGGCCAAGGACGCCGCGACCACTCCTTGGAGGAGCTTGTCTTCCGCCAGTTCGTTTTCCTCGCGGCCTTCTTCCTCGGATTCATCATCAGCCGTCTTGGCGTCGAGAACGTCATCTTCCTCGTGAATCCGCTGCTGAAGTGTGAAAAGCTGCTCCGTGGAAAGCTTGCCGTCCTGAACGTCCTGGATCAGTTTGTCCAGCTTCTCGATCCGACGCTCGAAGGAACGAAGAAGCGCATACGTTGAACTGGCCAGACGGCGCTGAAACACGCTCATGGCCAGGCGCGCGGCCTCGCGATTCAGAAGCTTGGCCTTGTTGTAGACAAACCGGAGATAATCGGTAGTCTCGTCGTATAGGATCTGCTCGCTGACATCCCCTTGACTCAAGTCGTAACCGAGTGTGTCAGAGACCCGCTTGGGATATAGTGGCCTGCCGTCCAGGTAGACCATCTCCTCCTTGGTGCGGCGGATGAAACGGCCGAAACGCTGCTCGGCCGGGAATTCATCAAACGCTTCCGGGGTGGAGAGCACCTCGGATTCCAGAAGCCGCCACAGGGCATAATAGGGGTACTCCTTGCCCATGTGCGGCGTCGCGGTGAGCAGCAGAAGATGATGCGCGGCCCAACCGAGGTTCCATCGCTCGTGGACACCGCGAATCCCGGCAATCGCCTCGGCGAGACAGTAGCGGTCGGTCTTTCGGATGCGGAGGTCTGCGCCGCGATCCGCCGCCAACTTGTGCGCTTCATCGAAAACGACGAGGTCATAAGGAACGACTTCCGCCTCCTTAAGACGGGTGAAGACACGAGGGCTGGCCAGCGTATCCACGCTGATAATGAGCCAGTTGCTGTTTTCGCCGACAAAAGGATTGTCCGCGCGGGCATCCGCGCCGGTGATGACGCGAAAGGGGAGATTGAACAGCGACGACAGCTCGCGCCGCCAATTCCCGACAAGCCCCGCCGGGGTGACGATGAGAATACGGCGAAGCAATCGCCGCGAGAGCATCTCGCGGATGTAGAGACCCGTCATGATAGTCTTGCCCGCACCCGCGTCGTCCGCCAAAAGGAAGCGCAGTCGAGCCTGCTTGAGCATGTGGTCGTAAACGGCGATGCGCTGGTGCGGCAAGGGGTCGATGCTGGCTATTTCAGTGGCAAAAGTGGGATTCATGAGGTGGCCGAAGGAAAGTCGTTCGCCTTCAGCCAGCACCTTGACGATGTCGGGTTGCGCCGTGAAGTCCAGGATTGCCGGAGGACGGGCTTCTTCCTTCTTACCGTATGAGGCCGCCTCTTCCGCAACACTCATTTCAAGGTTCCGAAGTTGGCTCCAGGAAAGCTGGGATGGCTTCGTCAGTCCATTTTCCCAACGGTTGACGGTGGCGAAAGAGACGCCGAGGCGGTCCGCCAACGCCTGCTGGGTAAAGCCCAACCCGGAGCGTAGCCTCTTGATGCGTTCGGGATAGTCGTCGTTGGGCCTAAGCCCGATGGAGTATGTTTCTGCTGTCATTTCCGCACCCAATTAGTCCCCCCATCGAGTGAGATGACAATTAGCTTATATCACATGTTATATTGACTGTCAAGTGATCACATGAAGAATCTTTGCGCTATCCGCCCTCAATCGGCGTACCTCAATGTAAGTGCTTGTAATATTTAGTTCAGATTCTTGAGGTGTTCTGGTTCGACGGACTGAAGGGCGCGAGAGCGTACCAGTAGAGTAGGAGTTTGGTAGCCGGACCCAGCTCGGCGTCTGTGTAAGCCGCGACGACGACATCCGCAACGGCATGGCGCTCTGCAAACTCTGCCACTGGGCGTTCGACGAGGGGCAGCTCGGGGTGGGCGGCGACTACACGGTGCGGGCCGCCCCGACCATCGGCGCCGCCGCCAACGTGCCGGGATTCCTGCTCACGCTGGTGGGCCGGGGCATCATCCGGCCGGCGGAGCGGGTGCTGTGGCCGGCGCAGGAGAACCTCGGCTGGCACCGGCACCGGTTCGGGCTGGGGGAGTGAGGGGGGGATTCACCGCAGAGGCGCAGAGGGGGAGAGGGCGCGCCAAGGCGCGAAGGCGCAAAGAAGACTTTTATGGTCAATGGAAAGGCGGGGAGAGGGACCTGGAGAAAGGGACCTGGGTACTGGGTGCTGGGACCTGGGGAGAGGGACCTGGGTACTGGGTGCTGGGACCTGGGATGTGGACCGCAGAACCCAGAACCTAGGTCCTAGGTCCCAGGTCCGATCACGAGCACGATTACGAGC
>Ga0116144_10002475_pt1 | contig 19926 bp, 23 predicted proteins | sample AD_UKC035_MetaG_FD_89746 | JGI IMG/M metagenome (GOLD analysis project Ga0116144, IMG submission 89746) | Active sludge microbial communities of municipal wastewater-treating anaerobic digesters from USA - AD_UKC035_MetaG | ecosystem: Engineered > Bioreactor > Anaerobic > Digestate | place: USA...
AATTTTGAAAATACAGTCTGTTCAACATATCGCTGCACCCAAGGAATACTCATAGAAGACGCAATGATTTGAAAAATACGAGGCTTACCATGGAAGCACACCATATCGGCATCCTCTGGTAAATGCGTTAAGACGTTGTCCCGTCTCGGTTTGAAATCATATATTGTCGTAGTTAATCTCTGCCAATAAGTGTCCGGTTCAATGATTTGCCTTAGGAAATAATCCATTCTTGCACCGAAAGATATATTCTTGCGAGCATCCCATACCTTCTTTATCTTTTCTGATTTTGCAGGAAACCACACAAGACCGGTTGCTAATTTACCTTTCTGCCAAAAATCCTCAAGTGTAATAAATTGACTTTCATCTTTTACTAACTCAAATATATACTCCAATGAATTAATAATTGCTGTATCCAAATCTACGTATAAGAAAGGACGATATTGTTCCATTGCAGGACTATAAAGTTCCATTCTTGACCATGTACCTGGATAATCATTCGTTAGTGGAATAAACTCAATGTTACCTATATCATAATGTGTTTTCTTATCCCAAAGACAAATGATCTTAGGCTTCACAGGTAACCTCCACTTTCCCAAGATGTGTCGAGTGATAAGCTCCACATCCTGGAAGTGAAAATCTCCTCCGCTTTTCCAAACCAACACTATTGTCTTTTTATTTTCCATTTACTTGTTTATTAATCCAATCATACGTTAATTCCAATCCTTTAATAAGTGGGAAAACAGGTTCCCAATTAAGATATTTCTTTATTAACGTGTTATCCGAACATCTGCCTCTTACACCTTGTGGACCTGGTACGTGCCGTATGTTTAATCTCTTACCAGAAATATCAATTATCATTTGTGCCAATTGATTTATTGTAACCATTTCTTCAGAGCCTATATTAAGAGGTTCATATGCTTTCTCTGCATTCATTAAAATACGTACACCATTCACACATTTGTCAATGTAAAGAAATGACCGAGTTTGTTCTCCATCACCCCACACTTCTATCTCATCACCATCCTTCGCCATTGCTACTTTACGACATAATGCGGCAGGAGCTTTTTCACGACCATCATTCCAACTGCCTTCAGGTCCAAAGATATTGTGGAAACGAGCAATACGAATATCCAATCCATAATTACGAGCAAAGGCAAAGTACAATCGTTCACTAAACAGTTTCTCCCATCCATATTCTGAATCTGGATGAGCTGGATAAGCAGAAGACTCTTCACAATGTGGAGACTGCGGATTGGTTTGATTTTCCTGTGGATAGATACAAGCTGAACTTGAAAAGAATATTTTACCTACACCCACCTCCGTTGCTCTTTTTGCAGTATGCAAATTTATCATTCCAGAATTGTGCATTATGTCTGCATCATTATCACCTGTAAACACAAATCCTGCCCCACCCATATCCGCTGCCAACTGATACAATTCGTCAAATCCTCTGTTAAATACTGTGTCCACATTATTCAAATAACGCAAATCCTTAATATAGAATTCATCTGCCACTGTTTTTGAGAACTGTGGATACTTTAAATCAACTCCTCTCACCCAATAACCTTCCTCTTTCAGTCTTCTGACAAGATGACTTCCAATAAATCCTCCTGCTCCAAACACTAATGCACGTTTCATAACTGCTTTAATATTTCATTCTTCCAATAAGTAAATTGTAATTTATCCTTATCAAACTCTCTACTCTTTATTATCTCATATTGTGCTTTTAAAAAATCACTTGTAACCTGCCCCCAATCATCAACAAAACAAATAGGAAGATCACGAAAATCCTTATTCCATTCTTCTCGTAACATTATAGGAATGCATCCAAGATATAATGCCTCCCACATACGATGTGTATCTAAACCATTTCCCACTGGAGTCAATACGTATTTATGTCTTACTAATTGCTCCAAATAATTGTTTGTAGCTTTTCCATTATATTCTTCCTTCGTGATCCAAGTCTTATCTTTAAACAATTCCCAAACCTTTGTCCTCTCTTTTACATTTGTTTTTATGTTGAAATTCATATACACAAGACGATGGCGAGGTTTATCTTTTTCAGAGTTTATCAACGTTGCCATCTTTTTCTTCTTCCCATCCCCCCACATGGCGTTTTGTAATCCAAGAGGTAAGGCTTTAACCTTTGGGTTAGTGGAATTGGCATTAGTTACATACACACACAAAACATTTTCTGGTATTTGTAAAGGGTCTTTTTTTATAATTTCCCCCCTTCCATCCATAGTAACAATGTACTCTCCTTCTATGTGTTGGTCTCCATTGTGTGCAAGCACAACAAATTTCCCTTTCAAATATTTCAATATATTTAACAACCTCAACAAGTAAGGATAGGATGTGTATATAAGATAAGTTTTATCTTCTTCAAATACGGAAGGATTAAATGTATTTTTGTACTTACCATAGTCATCATGTGCAAGTTCCTTAGGTGTGTACACATAATCCGCTATATCCACAAACTTATCTCCTTGTATCCAATCATATAATTTGGAAGTATCACACCAAGACACTTCCCAATGATGAATACCAAATGATTCTTCTTTCAATCGTTGCTGTCGTTGTAGCGTTTTAACATCCTCAATTTTTTCCTTATTAGAAAATGGGTAAAAATATCTGGTAGGGAACACTACAACACCCTCTTGATAACTTCTCACTACACTGAAAAAGACATTTGTAAAGAAATAGGAACTTGTGCTTTTCAATGTGGAACACATTACTTCTCGTACTGTAACCCTTTGTATTCTGTCATACGCCGCAACTATGACAGGATGATGTGGAACGGATGCAAGTATTCCTACGTATATCTCCAATTCTTTTGGGTATCCAAATCCTGCATAAAAGGATAGATAAGAAAGAAAATCAATGGATTTAATGCATTCAAAATCTGTATCTACATACACACCTCCATATTCATTTAAGATATAATAACGAAGTATATCGGATTTAGGCCCATAATTATCGAGTTCATAATATATCCTTGGTAATCGTAACTTTGCAACATCCTCATCCGTCCATAATTTGTATTCATAATCTGGATTTAATTCCTTCCATGTCTCTGCCCACTTTTTATATTTTTCAGGGAATGGATGTGGACCTATCCAAATCTGATGAATCTTTTTGGGAATAACTTTATATACACGTGGCAGTAAGGGATCATTGAAGTTCTTTTCAAATAACTCCTCTAACAGTCTCCACCGCCAATCCCCACTATCATAATGTGGAGTAACCTCATGTACCAAATCAGAAAATCTACTCATCTTTTTCCTCTTTTACATATAATGCATCCCCCCAATTTGCTTTTGTCATTTCCGTAAGCACACGTTTGAATGCAAATTTACTTAAATATTCATCTACTTCATGTATCAAAGAACAACCCTCATACAACTCCTCAACGTTAACTTCTGTATAAATATAATTCATACCTGTTATTCCTTCTCCAAAGCTGCGTATAACATTTAATTCCGCACCTTGTACATCTACATTTAAAAAATTAAAATCCTTTATATCTATTTTAAATGCATTAAATACCCAATCCAGCCTATGTAAAAGAATTTCCTCCTGTCCTACATAACGTACTTCAGGATGATAGATTTTGTGTTTGCCTAATTGCAATATAGAAGAACTTTCTCCTGCATTACTTGCAATGTGTAACACAGCATTCGTGAGTGTGTCATGAATACCAAATTGAAATGCTTTCTGATTTGGATATGCTTCGATATTTCTTACAAGCACCTCATAAGAAGAAAAACAAGGTTCAAACCAAAGAACTCTTGTGAAGCCATTCTCATGATACCAAGAGGCTTCCTCTCCAAAATGTCCTCCTACGTGTATTGCTCCTCGAACATTTGTAAGATAATTATGTAGGTTTTTTATCAGCATATTGTATCCAGTTTTCTTTGATTAGTCCACCTTGTCTCACTGCCTCTTCTTCTTGTTCATTCAACCTCCACCTTTCCGGTACATACGTTGCACCATCTGATTTTTCTCCCAACACCGCAGCCCACCAACTGAATGTACTATTGGAAAGGATTTTATGTTTGCAAGACCTCATCAGGTCAAAGGACAAATAATCCACTTCATCCACAATCACATATTTTGGAAAATGTTCCTTACACCAAGCCACATCATCTGAAAAGATATATATCTCTTTTATTCCACACTTACTCTTCAATAAATCCAGCAATGCCTCTTTATAATACGTTAAAGGAGGCAGATAATGTCCTGGCGTTAAAAAATCTCCTCTGCGAATATGAATTGCCACGGTCTCCTGTTGAAGCACAATTTGCTCTTTTAATTGCCAAAAAGATGCCGGTGCTTCTATATCCCTTCTCAACTTGAAATCATACTTTAATAAAGGTAGTACATTTTCAAAATACTTCACATTTTGCCAATACCCAAAGAAATTTGTATTTATGGCATCAAGCAAATGTGGAAAGAATTTGAAATACATAGAAGAATCTTCATGTACTGTTTTTTGTTTTAAGAAAGAAGAAGTATGAACAGATGTCATAAACTTTTCTAACAAATACTCCCTGACAGGATTTTTTGAAGCACCTGAATCGTACCATGAAATATCAAATGCCACATCGTCATTTCTTTCCATTAAGGTACGTCCAAGAGCATATTGAAACATTTGGTTACCCAAACCCCCATATACTTTGATTACATTCATCTGTCCTTACTTTTTTAACTATTATCATAAAGCAACTCCTTGAGAGAAAATTTTGGGAAGCAATCTATTTGACTATCTGGATTCGCATTTAAAATCTCTACACCCAATTTTCTGGCGTCTTGAGCAATCATTGGAAATGGTCTTAAATGTCTATCAAAAGGCAATCTTAACAGTTGTTTTTGACTTTTTATCTCCCCTACTTTGTACACATCGTGCCAATGTTGCCTATTTGCACTACTTAATTTCATATCAAAGCCAAGTAATATAATTCTTCTTGCTCCTGTATGCACAGCCAGATTTATTGCCGCTGCACCTGAATTGAAATTCCAACTCACCATCTCTGGATTACTCGTTAACCCTCGTGGATGGGATGTATCCCTCGCCACAAATTTTACCCACTTATGTTTCTCAACATAAGGAGTACAACTTACCTTCAATCCAGGAAATGCTGCCAATCCTGCTTTATGGCGTAGAAAAAATCCATGGTCTCCAAAAAATACAATGTCAATCCAATCACCTATTAAGTATGCCGCATTGACACCTATTACATGCTTTTTATGTAAAAAAGACATGTACGGAGAGTAGGCACTCGGAGGAAGCTCACCACGAAGGACACCCTGAACAATATTATTAGGAATCTTAAATTGTTCTGTTATTGAAGGGCCACCCCCGATTATCCATACATCACCATCTTCCCAAAATCGAGGTACACGCCATCTCACCCTTTCAAATCTTTAATAAGTGCTTCAGCTTGTTCTTTTTTCAAAGGCTTTTCATTTAATACCTTTCCACGTGCATCCACAACGTCAAACAGATACTTACTCTTTCCACGAGGCTTTACAAAATATTCTGGAGCAACCACTTTTATAGGCTCTTCCTTTACATCCTCATTAAAAAGAACGTTTGCATCCTTTGCATCTACTGCCACTACCAAATCCTTAAAGGCATTTGGTATTTCACTTGGATAAGCTAAAAACACTTCGTTGGGTTTGATAATCTTATGTCCTATTCTCAAAGAACCATGTCCAACTTTTTTAAAACGGACTCTTTCTTCTCTAACTCTTTCCATGATCAGAATATTTTAAATATTAAAAATATAAACTTGATTAGTTTTACAAAATTTAACCTATGCAAGATGTACAATACCACAATTTCCATCCTGATCGCTCCGAATCTGCGGAACCTGAATAGCCATTACTTTGAATTTAGAAACCATTCCACCTTCAACACTCCAATTGACATTGGTAAGTCCCATACCATTCACCAGACGTATAGTCTGTTTTGACATTTCAACAAGCAGAACATTATCTGCGGTCAGTCTGTCAATAACTTTGATTCCTTTGATACCTGCGATATCCAGAATACGCTGACGAATTGTAGTCTGCGGTGTAGTGGTATCATAATCATCATCCAACACAGTTTCGTATGCTGTCGGAATATAGAGCATCCACGGACCGTAGTGTTTAGCATTGATGCTTGCCTGTTTCATTGCTAAAACATCAGCAAGAATATCAGCACCTGTAACACCAGAATGATCCCAATGAGCTTTTGAGAAACTAACCGTATTACGATCAGGGAAGTTCACATAACTGTAAATCTTATTCCTGTCACGGTCATCTTTCGTTCCCCAAGCATAAGTCTTATTCGTAAACAACATATCTTCCTGATACTCCAGAATCCTTCTGCCTGCCCTCTCCACCAGAGTGGTATCAAGCGGGTTACCCAGCTTCCTGCTTGCTTCAAGATGACGAGAATTAATCTCATAATCCACATGCATTATAGGAATCGGTAAGTAATTGGTCTGGAAATTCAGAGTATCATTCTTACCACGTGTTACTCCATCCATTGTTAATTCAACGGAAAGAGCTTCACTTACATCATGCCATTCAAGTACAGTAGTACCCATGGCATTACCCAGATTATACACCAACCCGTTGGTGATAAGGTCTTGCACACCTCCAAGACGTTCTCTGGAAATCTCCATAAGAGCATCATCCAACTGTTTCCATTCATCCCTCCTGAGTGTAGCATTTACATTCAGCGGCGAAGAATTTATGCAAACCTCTCTCCAACTGGTAAGTTTTTTAGGGTCTCCACCCTGATAGACAGTTACATATACCCTGCCATCATTACCGAGATAAGGACGATACATTCCAGCATTTATGTTACCATTGTTCTGTAACTGCTGTGCAATTGGCCCCTGAACGCCAGTTTTCCCTATCATATCAACATGAACATCAGACATTTTCACTTTCCTCCTTTCTATTAATTATTAAAGAATACGTATTCTGCAAAACTGCCTTTTCGGATAAAGGCTTGAATCCGCTGTTGACAGACTGCTCAAATCCAAAGCCTCAAGTGCCTGTCCAATAATCTGATTAGGATATACTGCGGCACTACCTTCATCAGGAATGTGCTTCTGTAAGTAACCTGAACCATTAGATTCAAGATAATCTCCAATGGCAATATTCTGCTCATCTTCAATCAGTGCATAAACCTGGTCTCCACGCTGTGGTATCCAGCACTGCACTTTCTCACCAGCGGCATACGCATCGGTTATTCCTTTTCCTTCAAGGAAATTCTCGATGGCAAACATCGGAATAGCATTACCACCTTCGGTAGCATGTTTCCGCACAGTCTCATAACCCGGACGAGGTTCAATCAGCATTCCAGGGCTTATAGCCTCATAAGCCTCATACTCCTCAAAAACGTCCAGATAATTCTTAATTTTAATAGTGTTGTAAGACATCTCACTTTCCTCCTTTCTTTAACGTTATTTATCACTTATTTCTATTCCTGTAGGAAGAAGTATTCCACCACTACCACTTGTGTTGGCATTTAGTCCACCTGCACCAATAGGTGAGTAATCAACAACCTCTTCCTTTTTTACTGACTGATAAAGTTTTTCCAAAAGTACTTCATCCATTTTCTTCAGAACATCATCAGGCCATATATCCTTACTGGTATTGTCCTGAATGCCTTTAATCATCTTGTCACGCCTCTCCTCACGCTGTTTTCTGGCCCAAGCCAGATCAGCCTGATCTTCCGGAGAAAGTTTATTCACCTCGACAGTCTTTTCAACTGTCTTTTCAACCACAACAGGAGCAAGTTTGTCCAATACAGCCTCCTCCTGATTCATCAGCCACTCCCTATCCTCTTCTGTGAACTTTGACTGTTCATTTGCAATCAATGCATTCACTTTCTCAAGGCAGGCGGCACATCCGCTTTTTGCATTCATTTTAACCTCCTTTTTTGAATGATTTACATTTAAACTATTATTAATAATGACGTACTCAACTCTACGTCGAACTTCTACTGGATCTCCTACAAATTCTGCCTTTCCTTCCGTATATGTATATAACTGTTTATACATTTTTAAGGAATCTTTGGTACTTACAGAATAGATCACATAATCATCATACATTTCCTCTATATAATGCCATGTATCTGTTTTATCCTTACTCCTTAATATAGCAAGAACCGCATCCATACGTTCACGATAACTTGCTTCGGAGTAATTTGTTAAAGGAAAGACAGAAAAGCCTCTTTCATTCAACTCAATAATACTCTGATTGACATCCACATCATCAAAATCAGTAATGTCTATACCAAACTTCTTAGCTTTGGCAATTATCTTACGTCTTGCCGCAGCCTTCTCCTTTGCTGAAACACCTTCCACCTGATTAAAACGTGCCATAGCATTCCTGACATGAGCTTCATCAAATATAGGTAATTTACTTTCACTCGGAGGATCACGTGGTATAGCATAAAACTCTGCTACACTCATTCCTAACTCCTTTCTTTTCTGCTCCATTGCAGATACTTTCTCTAACGTTTCCATACCATCTGTTTTTGTATTGTTTACTCCTAAACCACAACCATCCTTTATGGAACACGCTCCTACGGATTCTACTAATACCGCTAAATGGTCTGGTCTATGATTATGTGCTACAGCAACATATTTCTCACCCTGCCACTCTCCCTCTACTTCCTCTTCATCAGAAAATACACCCACACTGACTTCCAATAGTTTTCCATTGTTTAATGCTTCATACACTTCTGGAGCCACTTCTGAAAGTCTTTCCTCATCAAACCATACTTCCGATTTTAACTTATTATCTTCAACATACGTATTGTACACTCTTCCCAACATAACGTTATCAACAATGTCAGGATGATTTGCTGAAACAGGTACACCATCCACAGTAGGATGATCGAGTACAACGGGTATTCCATTCCATACCTCTGGATACTTGCCTAACTCATCAATTTTATGTAGCAAAGGTCCGTGAGAACCATTATGCACTCCTTCTACCATCATTACAACAGGAACGACCAAATGTGGTTTACCTTGATGCACTTTTAACTGTACATCATATCCTGCCTCTTGTTCATTTTTACAAATGGAATATAGAGATGCGTTATTTCCAACCACACCATTTGTTTGTTTGATGGCAGAAATGGCACAGTCCTTTTCACTACCTCCTTTTGCCATACATCTTTTCAGTACAGAATTGGCAATTCTCACCCACTGCTTCTTCTGCTTATCAGTTAATCCTTTTTTGTGTTTCTCAACGTCAGTAATGGTCCACATTGTATTTAATCCTCCAAATAAATTATTGATTTATATTTTTCAATCATCTCTTTATATTTTATTGAATCAATTAGTTGTATTACTATTTTAGGATATTCTTTTTTAAACATACAAAATTTTTCATAAGCATCTTTATACCAACGTCCCTTCACTTCTACCCATATATTTAATTCTACAATATAAAAATCTGGGCGATATGTTTTTCCATTAGATAATCTAAAAGATTTTGGTTCATATTTAATAGTAAATCCCAAATATTTATAGATACGATAAATATTAGCTTCCCAAGATGATCTTACAAAAATTTTAATATCTTCTCTAAATCCACATTTACCAAACTTAGATTTATATGCATTTGGATGAGTAAACATTGGATTTTTATCTCCTGTCAATTCAGGACGTTTTCTACCTGTCCAAAATTTCCTAATTTTTTCTTTCGCTGCCTCAGATAGTTTTCTCCTATGCTCTTCTGAAAAAATCCTATTTTTGCTATGTACATAAATACCTTTCGGCATCTTTATTCCTCCTTTCTTTTAATAATATTTTTGAAGTTCTTCAACCCATGGCAACGCAATACATCTACAAGAAGGGTGGAGGGGAATCATCCCTTCAATCTCATCCAATGTAAATACCTTCCCCTGTAACTTCTCGCACTGTTTACATACCCTATCATCTCCCGCCGTGCTCCACTCTGCTAAAACCTTAATCCCCTCCAATCCCCAATTTCTGTATTCTCGTATAGTGGCAATATGATGAGCCCTTATGATTTCTGTTCTTGCCAACATTTCTGCCCTTCTTCGAGCAGGAATAAATCTCCCCAACGTATCCGTAATACCTAACTTATCCGATCCTGTACCATTAATAACAGCTACTAATTTCCTTGCCAATAATCTTGCTCCATCTCCATCTGCTATACCTTGTGCCAAAACTCTGCTTATTTGTGCATCCATTGCAGAAGTGATACCTTTTAAATCCGTAAATACTCTGGTAAACAATAAGCCCATAGCATCCACATGAAAAGGAGTACTCATTGATGCTACAATCCCTCCTGTATCCTCTATGGAAGGTACATCATAACCTGCCTTCTGCAATTCATACCTTGCACGCATTATTCCACGTTTGTAGGAATCCTGTATGTAAACATTTGTCCATGCCGCCTCCACAGCACTACCTATACGTTGATACTCCCTCGTAGTAATGATTCCTTTCTTAACCTGCTCCTCCAACCATTTCATAAACTCCTCTACCTTCTCTGAACTACGAGTAAACACAAAAGCATGCTTACCTGCTGGTGTGGCCTGAAAAGTATGTAATGGACGCTTTAAACCAAAACAATCATTTGTTACAATGGATGCGATAATGACTTTAGCAATTTCATTGAACCTTCTACGCATATCCCTTGCAAAAGCATTTCTCAAAGTGGTTGTATGCGTCGGATCATACAAAGTCATCTTTTCGTATGTAATCACTTCACTCATTTCCTGTTACTCCCTCATTTCCTTCTTCATTACCTTCCTGATCCTCTTCTGAAAAACTATTCTGTTCTTCTTTTATCGCTGCCTCACGCATTGAATATGCCAATTCAATCTGTGACTTATCCAAACCCAAGCACAATTCAAGGAACAATGGCGGAGGCAGAATATCCATTGCTATCGGACTGTATGTGTAGTTTCTTAACGCATCTGCACGTAATCTTCCTACATCCACTCTTGCCTTTTCACTGATTGCAAATAAATCCTGCCATTTAACTCTGTATGCCTGACTTGGTGCAGGAAGAATACCTAACTCTATTAATTTATCCACAAAGGGACGAATAATACGTGGTTCCGCATGTTCCTCTCTACGTGTCTGTACATAAGATAACCATTCAGTAATATCCTGTGTACTTGCCAACTCTCCTCTTTCACTACCAGACAATATCCTCTGCGGTATGCCGGTAACAGCGGAGATCATCTGCATATTAACGTTAACATGGCTTGTAGGATCAGCAATTTGTTGTGCCAATGCCTCTAATTCCATACCCTCATTTACCAATATTCTACGTAAATTATTTTCAAATTCATCAATCTGGTCTTTTAAGTCTTGTTTGGTTCCTTCGGTCATCTGATAATCTTTATCAATCTTACCCTGATAACCTGGTCTTGCTCCTCGCCAGAACATTTCACCATCCCCACCAATAACCTTTTCCAAATCAATCAATCTATTATATACTGCTTCAAGACGAGGACGACCATATACTTCTGATTCCAAAGGTTCATCAACTATATGCACAATACGACTATGGTGTACCTTAATTGTAGTAGTGGCATTTCCATTATTATCTTCAATAGCAACTTCATACAGCAAAGGCAGTCCATAACGAACATCTTTTGGATCATCTACCCATGTGGAAATTGTTGCACTTTTTTCACTTAGTGGTTTTATGTACAAAAGTTTTTTTGCTTTAGGAGAAACAGGTTTCTCCAAATCAGTTCTTGCATTAGTCACATCATTTAGTCCAAGCAGTAGCACACCATATCTTCCAAGTCCCGTCAGACGATCAACCCTTGCCAATTTACTTTTTATCCCCAACTCCCAATCCAACTTTTCCCATTGTGTTTCAAATGGTGTAGATTCCGCTTCATTGGATTCTATCAACTCCAAAGCACCTTGCCACGTTGCTCTTACAGGTCTGTCAATAATAGCTTTAGCAATGTCCTGCCTGCAATAACGAGCATAATAATCATCAAATCGAAGTGTAGTAGGATAACCCAACGCTTTATAAACATCTCTATCACCACTGTATGTATCCACACCCAATCGAGATGCTAACAATGCCCTGTTTACCAATTCAGATAATACCTGTATCCGCCTACTGTCATCTATTCTCTTTCTTTCCATTATCTTCTATTTTAGCAGATTGTGCTTTCTTATTCCTTCGCACATTAACGGCTTTTATTCCTTTCTCACCTTCCGCTAATTCATACAATACCTCATCATCTTTTACCACTCTGTCCCATGTGGCAGAGAAATGGAAAAAGACTTCTTTCAAAGTAGTGTTTTCAATTATGAATCCATATCCCCTGTCTTTGTTGTAAAACTTAACTTTACCTTCATATAACTCTTTCATGGCTCTCAAAATTAAAATCCATTACAAATATATAAAATTCTTACCAACATTATACAATCCTTCTTGCTACACGTTTTGGTACAAGTTTACTGAAAGCACCCGATGTGGCATCCACCTGATCCTTATACGTACTGTAAGGGAAAAATCGAAACTCCTCAATGTACTCATAATTCCAAGATGCTTCCTTTAACAATATATTACCATTATTCACTTGTACAGATAACGGGTCTGCCCGAAAGGCTTTATCTCCTACCGCCCTCTCCGCATACGCATTAAATCCTGCAAGATTACGTATTGTGGCTTCTGCGGATTCTTTTCCTCCACTACCTGGCTCTTGCTCCATCCAAACAACCGTTGTGGCACCATCCTCAATCGCAGCATTTAAAATAACCCTTTCCCTTTGCTCTGTACTCCATCTGCCTCGTTGTACATCCTCAACTAACCATTTTCCATTACTCAATAAACTCATTTTCACCCCAACTGTATATGCCCCTGCTCCTTCCGTACCTGCCTTATCCCAATAACGTACAGTCTTAACCACATATACATCCTCTGGCAAGGTTTTTACTATGACAAATCGTTTCACTTGAAACATTCCACCACCAGGAGGTGTAGGGTCTTGTCCTACTTGTCCTGCATAACCATACTGTCCCAAATCCGTCTGTAAATCTCGTAACACCTCCCAACTCAATCTCTTCGGATCCAACAGTCCATCTACATAATATTTTACCAATTCAGGTGGATTGATTTTTGCTTCAAACATCTTACCATCCCCAGGTAAACAAATATGCTTAATGTTCTTCTTTTGCTTTGCAAGCAAATGTCCTGTAGGATCATCCTGATGAAGCCTTTGCATTATCAGCACCGTCGGCGTTACTGCTTTATCTGTTTTTCGTGTAGAGAGTGTTTGTTCCATCCAATGATTTGCAGTAAGCAACTCCAATTCCGATGTTGCTTGTTTAGGATTTAATGGGTCGTCAACAATCAGTATATCCCCATGAAATCCTAATAGTGTCCCTCCTACAGATGTACTGTATCTTCCTCCTCCAATATGACGTCTTGGCTCTCTTCCAATAGATACTACTTCTTTCCTGACAATCTTATAGTTGGACTTTGTATCTTTATCCTCTTTAATCTCAATATCAGGATAAATTTGCTGAAATTCTGGGGAACGAATTAAATCACGACAATATTCTGCCGATTCCAAAGCCAGAGAAGCACTATAAGATGCTGTAATAAAACGCATCCAATACCAACGAGTCCAACACCACGCTGGAAACATAATACTACAAGTAACTGTCTTGGTGGAACCAGGCGGAACATTTATAATAAGGTCATGATCACGTGGTTCACGTTTTGCTACTTTTTCTGCCAACTTTTCAAGTTCTCCACAAATATATTCAATATGCCAATTTGGTTGGAAAGGATTGGAAGAGACTACTTTCCAAAAGTATTGCAAGAAATGATAAAGTGAACGATTATTCAATTCTCTTATAACGGCATAAGGATTTCGCAATGCCTCCATAAGGATTGTCTCATTATCCATAACAGAGGCAGAGCTTCTCCTTACTCGTTCCGCCGTAGTAGTATCTCCTCTAACTCTCTTCATTACTCCTTCACAAAATACTCCAAAGCATAATCAAACAGTACTGCAAGAAACATTACTCCTGCAAGTGGATAAAATGCAGGCCAACAAGACAAAACAAAGAACACAACCGGCGTGAGTATTTTCACCGCAATGTGAAAATTTTCTTTAAATTTGCTTACATTTTTCATTTTAATTTCCTCCTTATTTTTTATTTAACTTGTGGTAAATTAACAAACTTTGCTTTTATTTCCGTATATCCTTGAGCAATCATCTCATCAACTTTCTTACGCAGGTCTTCCTTCATTCCCCCTATAAGTGTCGGTTCTTTAATGCAAATCATATCTCTGTAAACTGGTGGCACCAACTGTTTCCCCACTAAAACACATCCCATTGTATGCTCAAAGGTAACGCCATTATGAAACAGACAATCAGTCCACTGTAAATTATTGATTTTGACAGTCCTTTTGTCTGCTTCCGTATGAAGTATCAGCGTCTTACCATAATGAGCATTCTCGAACAATGAGACGCTACACTCCAACCCGCCAGGCAGTGCCGTTTCAGCATAAACCTTTATGTTGTCTGGTCGAACAGTATCTTCCAGCGTGTAGCAAAAAAACTGTTTTTCTATCACAGTAGGAGTGCTGATAAAATCATGCACATATTGTAAATACAATCGCCCTATTGTAGTGCGTGCCGTGTAAAGGTATCGTTCGATCAATAAAATTAATTCCTTGTTCATATCTTCTCTTTTATTCCTTTTGTTAAATTAACCAAAGATAGTAAATGTGTTATTTCCAATAAAATCATATCTCGTTCTTCTATCGTTAAAACTCTCGTATCAAAAAAATTCACTGCGAGAAAACCTTCTGGAGAATGAGCTAAGTCGTGTTGCTCAATCAAAAACAGATGACAAGAACGGAAATTGTAAAACTCCATGTCACGCTTAAAATTCAAATCACAACAATCTGACATATCAGCAACACAATAATCACGCATCACCAAAAGGGTATCCATTACATCAGGCCAATGAGAACAAAACTTATCATAATTCCGCCAACGAACAAGCTCTTTAATAGTATTTGTAGCCTTCTCGTAAGGAATGCTGAATTTTTTCATACGCACGCCATTGTTGTAGTTTCCTCCATTGTGAAAGCGACCAATATATACGTCAGCTGCATTGAGCTCCAAACGCATACGAATAAGTATCTTGTCAATCGCCTTCTCATAGGAAATTATCTCCCGCAAGTCCGTATGGTTCTGGTCATTGGGCTTAACTAACACAAATCTTTTAAGAATTAAGAATTGTGTATAAACCATAAAACCTATGGTTGCAATCAAAAGAATTATTAAAATAGCGCTCAAAAGCATGTTCATAGTTTTTTCACTTTTATTTTTATGTTCATTTTCATAGTATCTATCATTTGTTTAATTTTAATGGAATCAATAACATACTGCTCCCGTTGTTTTTTTTTAATTCCGTTTGAAAATCCTTCATGAAGTTTAACAGGTCTTCTTTTGTGACGTTCTGGTCTTTTGACAAGTGTATTACAAGGCTATTGATTATTTTTGTCTGGTCGGACTTTACGGCATTCAAGTCCCTGCGTATATCATCCAGAAGATCAAGTTTCACAATCATCGAATCAATCTGTCGAGACTGATGAGTCTGTGTTTCTATCACAACTTCAAAACGTTTATCAATGTCAATAAGTTTTGTGTCTTTACGTTCAAAATATACTGCAACCTTCCAGATTATTGTTATAGCACCTGCCACTGCCAAAAAACCTGATATTGCTTTGAAAATTGTGCCTGATATTTTTAAATTCTGTCTCATTTTTCACTTGTCATTACTTATGTCTGTTAACATCCATATAATAACAACCATTGCTATTACCGTCCAAAATAATATGTGTATTAATACCCCATTATCTTCTAATTTTAAGTTGGCGCCGTTGCTTCAACAATATTGCTGTATCCTGAAAATGCCCCACACAACGCCCTGACCCTATAATATCTTTTAACTCCATCTTTTATTTGATGTGTATATGTATTTGTACCATCTATCAAAGTTTCTAATTCCGAAAAATTTATCCCATCCGTTGACACATATATCTTTATGGAGCTAACATTAGATTCATTGTTTATCCAATCAAGTTTTATTCCATTGCTAACTACTGTTGCAGTTAGATTGCTTGGCTTATTTGCATCTGTCCATGTTCTCCCGCTTAGCTGAACACCATTCACTGATACGTTTTCAAGTACATATGCTGGAGTGCGCATCCACACCCTGTAAGCATATCTGCTAGACGGATTTATAAATGACGCCGATACATTTTTCATGTTTGTTCCTAGCTCTAAATTTGCACACCACGCATAACTGTTTTTTATTTCAACATTTTCCACATTTATATTATAACACTCATCTTTCGTCGAAGGAATGGAACAATATGTTGAATTAATATACGCCATAAATAAATTGTAAATAACATAGGCATTCTTAAAAGTCACGTCATAGATTTTTTTCCCATCGCCACAAATGAGTATAAACGAATGTTGGGCTGAATGTATGATCATGTCATCCCATACTATATTGTGGCAATGGCCATATAAATTATAATTAGGCAAAGGATAAAACAGTGTACCAAAAAAAGTACCCAAAAATATTGAAACAAAATCATCTCCCGTCCTTCCAAAAACCCTCTTATATGTCACGTGATGAGTACCAAAAATATTTTGTATTCCATCCTGGTTAGTACAATCGGTGTAATGATTAAAAAATATATCCGTTATTTCGCCGAAAGATGATTGCTGAATAGAAGCACAATAATGAGGTCTGTCGGAGAATGTTAATCCTTTAACATTGAAATTAGTTGTATTACAAAAGAAAAACGTCCCTGCTTTATACAAATTTTGGGCTGAATGTGATTGGCCTCCATAATTTACGTAATTTGGATCATTATTTCCGCTTGTATTGTGGTCAATTACAGCATTGCCAAGAGCTATCACAGATACATTTACATTTCCTGTATCGGGATTTGCATTTCTGAAAATATTATCCCATGAATTATCTGCTATTCTTATCTTGCAATTACTTAGATACAGTGTCCTGTTTGATGGGATTAAAATGGACGACCCGATTAAAACTGTACAGTCCTGTATTAACGCATCACCATCTGCCAAGGTATTATTTATTGCACTTACATCATTGGTAATGCCATCACATTTTGCTCCATATAATCTTATATCTACCATGTTTTGATATAACAATAACTTATAGATAATTTTCCCATATTACCTCCTAGTGATGATGCAAATAAGTATTTCGTTCCCAGTGAATAAGTCTGGTTAGCCCCTATTTGTATCCATCCTGAGCCATTCCATTTCCAAAGTGATATTACATTTGCATCTGTTACCCTTACTTCAAATTTTCCGAAATCATTATCAACATCCGCTACTTCATATGCTGTGCTTCCTCCTGTAACTATTCGGTAATTCATCTGTTTGTTACCTGAAAATGAGCGATATAATTCTATTCTGTTATTTTCATCAACATATAATCCACAAGCATGATATAAATCTAAACTTTTAAATCTTACAGAAGACATTGTAAATCCAAATATTCCTGAAATTAATCCTTTCTTGGAGATAACCATATTCCTTGTAAACGAAGCAGCTATATCGCCATTTCTTGTAATAAGGTCAATAGTTATAACCTTATGTATTCTAACTTTATCAGGGTCAAGATTATAAACTGTCCATTTATCTGTGTCTATACTCATCTGTCAAAGAAATATGAAATTGAATCATTATACAAATTAATAGCATTGGTAACCGCAGAAATCTGAGCAATTGTTAACGCCCCTCCGGCAAATGCGAAAGACAATTGATTCAGGCTGTAATTTAATCCTCCATCACCAATTGCAAGTAAAGCTATTTCTCTATTTGGCACATAATGGAGGAAGGATACTATTGCTTCACCCAACAGATTATTATTTTTATAATATCTGGAAACATTAGTTGCTGGTTTCACGATCATATATACACCTTTTCTGTCCGATACATTATTGCCAATATAACTATCGGTAATTATGTGTGCTTTTGCAAGCGCCTTCCCGTCCGTGTAACGTGAATATAAAACTGTATTATCGATTGTGTCATATCGTGCTCCCAGTTCCACCTGATCGGCACTGGCTATATCGAGATTTGAACAAAATCCATAAGTGCAGTTATGGGGGCCGATATGCACCCCATCAACCGAAGGAACAAATCCGGATTTTAAGTACCCTGCACCACTTCCTTTTATGCCTTTCAAAGACGTCCAGACGTTACCATTTCCTGCATTAACGCACGTTTTTGTTAATGATTTCCAGTCAAGCCGTGACTCTACTTCAGTTTCTCCAGCCAAACAAACAAACCAGTCAAGCACGCTCCATGCGCCAGAATCAACAATGGTTTTTAACATTGTATTTTGCAGATTAGCTATTGTCCATGATGGCTTTGTCGAAAAGGCGTTATATACATTCCTATATTGCGGACACCAGTTCACCCCGCTGCGGGCTTTGATACAAGACCTGTCTTTACCAATTATGGCACCGGACTGAATGGCATTACGTCCTAACATATCTTTTATATGTAATAAATTGCTGTAACGTTCAAACTTTTACCTGAAGCGGCTTTCACAGTAACTTTACTGATAGCACGTCCGTCCACCGGGGAAATACTCACAGGTACACCTGTAGGTACAACACCAAACACATCATCTTCCCCTGCAATCTGAAATCCATCCGTTTCCCCTGCATCAATCAGTAGTATTGAAAACACGTTTGTAAATGTTTTCTCCGATGTGACTGTTTCCACGATTAACTGTCTGTCTCTTGCCATAGCTTTTCCATTTTTTTAGTTGTTTAATTCCTGTTCAGGATCACCCTGTAACTGTTTCAGTCCAATATCTGCCAACAGTTTCAGTTGTTCCGTTGTTAATCCACTCAACACATTCACCTTGTTAAAATTAATAACGTTTTGTGTAGCAGGTGGGTTGCTGATGCTCCATGCATCACGATGGCGTAAGGAAAGTATCTTCACAGCCGACCAAGGGTTAATAGGTCTGTGTCTTTTGACACGTGTCACCACCGGTCGCCCCCGATATGTATGTACCACCTCCTCTTCATAATCATATCCCACAGCACTTTTGTACAACGCCACCGCCACCTCGCTATCTGCAATATCTCTGCCACGATGTACAGCATCACAAAATTCAGGTCTGTCCCTCATCCAATACTCAATGGTTTGGATAGGCACTTCAAAAAATTCCGCAAGTTTACGATTATTGGCTCCAAACAAAAGACTAAGTTTGTACGCCATTTGTGGATGATAATCGGGGTCATATATGCGATATTGTTTTTCCTTTTCCATCTCTTTCTTACTTCTTCTTACGCAAATATATTAATTCTTTCTGATATATGTTACATATCCTTACCTCCACCTTCTTAACCAAAACGTGTGGAGAGGGATATAAAAGCAAAGAAAGCACATTAACACACAGCAAAAATTTATGGATTTTTAAAAAAGAGATTAAAAGCCACTCCCAATCCATTTCATATATAGACAACTTTTAAAAATGGATATGAATATACTTTTTAAAGTGGATATGGAGTGGATATATTTTCTAAGAATGGAATGGATATGGATATATTTTAAAAATGGATAAAAAATGGATAAGTTTTTTGGATATGAATATGGATAAGCAATATGAAATGGATAGAAAATGGATAGAAAATGGATAGAAAATGGATAGAAAATGGATAGAAAATGGATAGAAAATGGTGTGGATAAGCAATATGGAATGGGATGGATAAGTCCTAAAGTAAAGTAAATAAGCACTTTTATAAAAAAATGGAATGGATAAGTAATAAAAATAAATTGAAATCATTCCTATACTACATATATAC
>Ga0116144_10002478_pt1 | contig 19911 bp, 21 predicted proteins | sample AD_UKC035_MetaG_FD_89746 | JGI IMG/M metagenome (GOLD analysis project Ga0116144, IMG submission 89746) | Active sludge microbial communities of municipal wastewater-treating anaerobic digesters from USA - AD_UKC035_MetaG | ecosystem: Engineered > Bioreactor > Anaerobic > Digestate | place: USA...
CAACGCCTTTACGAGGCGCAAGAGGGCATCGACCCCAAGGAGATCAATCTAAAACCGCACAATAACCAGTACTTCATCATCAGAAGTACAAAATCCAGTGCCTTGGGGCACTACAATCCATCAACCAACACCATTGGAAGAGTGGAAAAGGTTAGAGCATACGGCATTGACCCCCGTAATTCGGAGCAAACTTTCTCTCTTGATGCCCTTATGAGGCCCGATATTCAACTTGTGTCGCTTACCGGGAAAGCCGGAACCGGAAAAACCCTGTTGGCACTTGCTGCTGCCCTGCATCAGGAGAGCCGTTTTAACCAGATCCTGTTGGCCAGGCCAATTATACCCCTCGCTAATCGCGATATTGGCTATCTCCCGGGCGATGTTAACGAGAAGATTGGCCCCTATATGCAGCCCCTGTTCGATAATCTGACCGTGATAAAGAATAAATTCAAATCCAACAGCAGGGAATACCAGTACATTGAGGAGCTTCAGCGAACCGAGAGGCTGGTGATTACACCGCTGGCCTACATCAGGGGGCGGAGCCTTTCCAACGTCTTCTTTATCGTTGACGAGGCACAAAACCTCAGCCCTCACGAAGTAAAAACCATCATCACTCGCGCCGGAGAGGGAACTAAAATGGTATTCACCGGTGATATTCAACAGATCGATCATCCCTATTTGGATATGAAATCGAACGGATTAACCTACCTCTCCGATAAAATGCTGGGACAAAAGGTGTTTGCACATGTCAACCTTGTAAAAGGCGAACGCAGCTACCTTGCCGATTTGGCAAGTTCTATACTTTAGCCAATTACAACTTACCATTACGCTATGGATAACTCGAAAACACTGATAATTCTGCGTCATGCCAAATCATCGTGGGCTGAGTCCGGCGTACAGGATTTTGACAGATCGCTGGAGCCGAGGGGCGTAAACGATATCACAATGCTGGCAGGCAAGGTGAAAGCTAAAGTCAGCGAACTCGAGGCTATCTTTTCCAGCCCGGCCGAAAGGGCCATTCGTACTGCCATGCTATTTGCACAAACCGTAGGTTTTCCACAGGAAAAAATACGCGTTAGAAAGGATTTATACACCGTGGGATGCTTACAGCTCTGGGATATGGTAAAAGCTTTCGACAACGGTCTTTCCACGGTAATGGTTGTTGGGCACAACCCCACCCTCACCGATTTTGTTAATCTGTTCCTGGATCGACCCATAGACAACGTGCCCACATCGGGGATTGTTGGGTTAACCTTTTCTGACAAAAAGTGGGAAGACGTTAAGAAAAACACGCTGATTTCGAGTTTCTTTCATTACCCAAAGGAGTATCGATAACCCTAAATTAACCTAAAAGAACTATTGTGAAAAAAAAGGACTACATAAGCCGAGAGGTAAGTTGGCTTTCGTTCAATGAGCGCGTGCTTCAGGAGGCTGCCGATAAATCGGTTCCCCTTGTGGAGCGACTGCGTTTCTTAGGCATATTCAGCAATAACCTGGACGAATTTTTCCGGGTGAGGGTGGCAACCCAGCTGAGGTTGCTGTATTTTGGCAAAGGGATTAAGCAGTACATGCCCGAAAAACCTAAAAAAATATTGGAGAAAATTCAGCGCATTGTTCAGAATCTTCACATTCGGTTCGATGAGATTTTCAACGAGATTGTAGAGGAGCTAAAAGAAAAAGGAGTTTTTCTGATAGACGAGACCCAGCTTTGCGAAGAGCATGCAGCTTACATCCGCCGGTATTTCAATCGCAGAATCGCCGATGCCATTGCTCCAATGATGATCAGTAAGATTGACAAGTTTCCCGAGCTTCACGATCGTAGCATCTACCTTGCCGTCAAACTTTCGAAAAAGTTACTCCCCGAAGCTCACGAATACTCGCTAATTGAAATACCAACCAACGACTGCCCACGCTTCATCGAATTGCCCAAGATAGGTGATAACAAGTACATTATCCTGCTTGACGATGCCATCCGTTTCTGTCTAAACATGGTTTTCAGCAATCTGCCATACGATACTTTTGAGGCATACACCATCAAAATTACCCGCGATGCGGAGTTGGATGTGGACAACGATATTGCCGAGAGCCTGCTGGAAAAGATATCGAAAAGTGTGAGTAACAGGAAAAAGGGGCAGCCGGTACGGTTCGTTTACGATGCGAAGATAGCACCCGACATACTACAGTTCATTGCCGGCAAATTGGATCTGGACGAGGACGACAATATCATGCCGGGAGGAAGATACCATAACTTCAAAGATTTCATGGGTTTTCCCAACCCCGGTGGCCCCGACCTGATAAACGAGCCTATGATACCGGCTCCCATTCCTTTTCTCGAAAACGCTCCCAGCATTCTGGAGGTTATCAAACGGAAAGATTTCTCGCTCCACTACCCCTACCAGAGTTTTTCGTACTACGTACAGATGCTTCGCGAAGCGGCCATTGATCCTCAGGTTACCAGCATTAAGATTACCCTTTACCGCGTGGCCACCGAGTCGAAGGTGGTGAGAGCGCTGATGAATGCCGCCCAGAACGGCAAGTCCGTAACAGCGGTGGTGGAACTGTTGGCCCGTTTCGATGAGGGTGCAAATATTTTCTGGAGCAAGAAGATGGAGGAATCGGGAGTGAAGGTCATTTTTGGAGTTGCAGGACTCAAAGTGCATAGCAAGCAAACCCTTATCACCCGTATGGAGAACGGCGTTCCGGTAAGATATGCCACCCTTAGCACGGGCAATTTTCACGAGGGCAACGCCAATGTTTATACCGACTTCAATATTTTCACTGCCGACAAGGGGATAACCGGCGAGGTGGATAAGGTTTTCACTTTTCTCGAGTACAACTTTAAGGCTTTCAGCTACAAGCATCTACTGGTGGCACCCTATAACATGCGACGCAAGTTGTACTGGCTGATTGAAAACGAGATAAGCAATGCCAAAAAGAAATTGCCCGCGTACATCTACTGTAAGATCAATAATATTGTGGACTACGAGGTTATCCGTAAGCTGTATCAGGCCAGCAATGCAGGCGTAACTATTAAGTTGATGGTCAGGGGTATCTGTTCGTTGGTGCCGGGTATTCCCGGACAAAGCGAGAATATCCAGGTGGTCAGCGTTGTGGATAAGCTGCTGGAGCATTCGCGGTTCTTCATCTTCTGCAACAACAACCATGAGAAGTATTACATCTCTTCGGCCGACTGGATGACCCGAAATCTTGATTACAGGGTGGAAGTGGCATCGCCCGTTTACGATCACGATATCCAAAAAGAGCTGAAAGAGATTTTTGAAGCCGGCTTCAGGGACAACGTGAAAGCCCGAATTGTTAACGCCAAGCAGGATAACATTTACAAAAAGGAGTCGAAGAAGAAGCCCTACCGATCGCAAACCGAGCTGCATTCATTTTACAAAACAAATCACAGTAAAGCTAAGGAGAATTGAAAGTTTTAAAATTTGCAGCCATTGACATCGGGTCCAACGCAATACGTTTACTTTTGGTGAACGTACTGGAGGGTGTAAATTGTCCTGTTTTCAAGAAATCATCCCTGATAAGGGTTCCCCTCAGGTTGGGCGATGATGCCTTTTTAACCGGAAAGATTTCGCAGAAAAAGGTTGAAAAGCTGATTAAGATACTGTTGGCATTTAAAAATCTTGTGGATATCAACGAGGTGATATCATACAGGGCGTGTGCCACTTCGGCAATCAGAGGTGCTGCAAACAATAGCGATGTTGTTCGGGCCATTGGTGCTGAAACCGGAATAGGAGTGGAGATAATCGATGGCAAGCGTGAGGCCGAAATCATATGTTCCAATCAACTAATTGATAGACTCGACAGCGACAGCCACTATTTGTATGTTGATGTGGGTGGGGGAAGTACAGAGCTTATTCTTTTCAAAAAGAATAAGCTGAAAAAATCGATCTCTTTCGATATCGGAACCGTTCGTATGCTCAATAACCTGATAAAGAGTGAGGATTTTAACAAGGTAAAAGATTGGCTGAAGGCACTAAAGATTTCCCGTAAAAACATTTCCATAATCGGCACGGGTGAGAATATCAACAAAATACTGAAGATTTCGGGCAAAAGGGACAAGGAAATCCTTACGAGGAACGAACTTGCCGAGATAGATAAGTTTATGAATTATTACTCGGTGGAGGAGAGGGTTAAGGTTCTGAGGCTAAACCCCGATAACGCCGATGTTATTATTCATGCTTCCGACCTGTTTCTAAAAATCATGCGATGGGTAGGCACCAAGCAGATGATCATACCCACCATCGGTATTGCCGACGGGATTATCCACGAGTTATACCTGGAATACGTTATACAGAGGAAGGATTTGATGTTGCCCGGCTAAAACAATGAGTTTTCAGCGGCAAGACAAGGGGCTATTCCACACTTTATCCAAACAATGATTTCATTCGATGCACGATAAACCGAAAACTGTTGCTTTCTATACGCTGGGCTGTAAGCTGAATTTTTCTGAAACATCCACCCTGGCCAGACAATTCCGAGAATTGGGTTTTCAGCAGGTGTCGCCCTCATCCGATGCCGATGTGTATGTTATCAATACCTGTTCGGTTACCGAGCATGCCGACAAGAAGTGCAGGCAGGCCATCCGGAAATTTGCCAAGCGTTCGCCAAACGCATTCATTGCGGTAGTGGGGTGCTATTCGCAATTGCAACCCCATGAGATAGCCGGGATAGAGGGGGTTGACCTGGTGTTCGGAACGCACGGCAGGGAAAATGTTCCTGCCTACATTAATGCCACCGGAAAGAATGCAAGGGTGAAGATGTACAACTGCGAAGCCGATACGCTCAACGATTTCTTTCCGGCCTACTCGTCGGGCGACAGAACGCGGTCGTTCCTGAAAGTGCAGGATGGATGCAGCTACCGCTGCAGCTATTGCACCATCCCTTTGGCACGGGGCGAAAGCCGTAATATACCCATTGCACAGGCAGTGCGGCAAGCCCACGAAATAGCCGGGCAGGGGATTAAAGAGATCATACTCACGGGTGTGAATACCGGCGACTTTGGCCGCACCACCGGCGAAACGTTCATCGGGCTGCTTGAGGCACTGGCTGAGGTTGAAGGCATTGAACGTATCAGGGTGTCGTCCATTGAGCCCAACCTGATTGGGGAGGATGTCATCGCCCTTTTTGCCCGTGGGGGCAAATTCCTCCCGCACTTTCATATCCCCCTGCAATCGGGTTCCAACCGCATCCTGGGATTGATGAAGCGTCGCTATAGCAGCGAGCTGTTTGCGCAAAAGGTGGCGCTCATCAAAAGTGCAATTCCCCATGTTTTCATCGGAGTGGACGTCATTGTGGGCTTTCCGGGCGAAACCGACGAGGATTTTCGGCATACATACCGGCTCATTGAAACGGTGAAACCCGCATTCCTGCACGTATTTCCCTACTCCAGCCGCCCCTCAACACCCGCAGCGAGTTTCGAGGGTAAGGTGAAGTCGTCGGTTATCACCCAACGGGTGAAATCTCTGATTCAGCTGTCAGATAATCTGCATAAGGAATTCTACTCCATGAATACCGGACGTACGGATGAGGTGCTTTTTGAATCGTCAAAAAAGGGCGGGTTGATGTACGGCTTTACAAAAAATTACGTTAAAGTAGAGTATCCTTTCACCAGGGAGTTGGTGGGGAAAATCGTTAGGGTAAAACTGACGAAAACAGCACCCGAAGGAAACTTTTTGGTGGAGTTGATACCATAAATTTGAGAACGCATTGCAATGGATTTAGAAAATATTTGCCACAGTGTAAATGAGCTGGCGCGCCAAACCGGGAAATTTATTCGCGAGCAGAGGGCTACTTTTACCATGGATAGGGTTGAAAGCAAGGGACTGCATAACTTCGTCTCGTATGTCGATAAGGAAGCGGAAGTCCGTTTGGTAAACGGCCTTAATGGCATTCTCCCACAGTCGGGTTTTATAGCCGAGGAGGGAACGGGTAAGCCAAATCCGGGGGGCTTGAACTGGGTTATCGACCCCCTGGATGGCACCACAAACTACATCCATGGGTTGCCGCCATACGCCATAAGCATCGGGCTAATGGACGATGACAGGGTAATCCTGGGGATGGTGTACGAGGTTTGCCTTGATGAATGTTTCTACTCGTGGGGCAATGGCAAGGCTTTCCTTAATGGTCACCAGATCTTTGTTACACCCACCCCCAAAGTCGAAAACTCGCTGATTGCCACAGGATTCCCCTATTACGATTACGATCGTGTGGGGCCTTTCCTGCGCTCCATGGAGCATTTCATGCGATACTCGCACGGCATGCGCCGTTTGGGATCGGCTGCCGCCGACCTTGCTTACGTGGCCTGCGGCAGATTTGAAGCATTTTACGAGTATGGTCTCAACGCGTGGGATGTGGCAGCCGGAGCATTCCTCATTGAGCAGGCCGGAGGCAAAGTATCGGACTTCAAAGAAGGGAATGACTACATTTTTGGCCGGGAAATTGTGGCATCAAACGCGGCTGTTTTCAATGAGTTTTTGGAAGTGATTGCCAAATTTATGGTAAGTAAATAATCATAGCATTGCACAATGAGGGCACTCCTATTCTACCTGTTCTACATTTCAACCTGGCTAATAGCCCAGATCCCCTCGAAGGTAATCTACAGATTTTCCGATTTTTCGTGCTTTATCATGTACCACATTGCCAGGTATCGCCGCAGGGTGGTGCGCACGAATCTTACCAATCCATTCCCTGAAAAGAGTAAGGATGAGATTGTGGCCATTGAAAAGAAGTTTTACGCACACCTCTGCGATCTTTTTTACGAAAACATTTTCCTGCTGCATGCCGGCAGGGAAAGGGCCATGAGAAGATGCCGCTTCAATAACATGGATTACTTCGAAAAGCTCTACCAACAGGGAAAAAGTGCCATTCTAGCCACTGGTCATTATGGGAGTTGGGAACTTTACGCGCTGATGGGGGCAACATTTAACCACATCCCCTTGGGTGTTTACAAACCACTGACAAACAAAAGATTTGAAAAACTGTTGAATTCTGCGAGAGAGCGTTTTGGAGGCGTACCCGTGCCAATGAAACAGACACTGAAGATTTTAACCCAGTATCTACAGGAAAGAAAACCTGTTGTATTGGGATTGATATCCGACCAGACCCCGGCAGCAGGCGATATCCACTACTGGACAAACTTCCTGAATCAGGATACTCCGGTATTTTTAGGCGTTGAAAAGATTGCAAAAAAATACGATCTTCCGGTTGTTTTTGGCAAGATGACAAAGGTCAAACGCGGGAAGTATAGAGTTGATTTTGAAGTTTTAACTGAAAATCCAAAGGGTACCAAGCCTTACGAAATAACCGAAATGCATGTAAAGGCGTTGGAGAAGCTGATCAGGGAACAACCCGAATACTGGCTGTGGTCACACAGGCGATGGAAACGCACAAGGAATAATATACCCGAACACGACACCCCATGAAAAGCATTGCCATTGTCATACTCAACTGGAACGGAAAGCATTACCTTGAGCAGTTTCTGCCTACGGTTGTGCAGCACTCCACCATATCCACCCACAGGGTGAAAATAGCGGTGGCCGACAATGGCTCAACCGATGGCTCGATAGCATGGCTGAAAAACCAAATGCCCGCAATCCGCATCATTGAGTTTGACAAAAACCATGGCTTTGCGGGTGGTTACAATTTGGCTTTAAAGCAAATAGATGCTGATTACTACCTTCTGCTCAATTCGGATATCAAGGTTGAGGAGGGCTGGTTGCAGCCCCTGGTCAACTTCATGGATGCCAATCCCATGGCCGCAGCTTGTTCTCCCAAAATTCTAAGTTTCCATGAGCCTGAAAAGTTTGAGTATGCCGGTGCCGCCGGTGGCTTTATCGATCTCTACGGTTATCCCTTTTGCAGGGGACGAATTTTGAGTACCATGGAGAAGGATGAAGGGCAGTATGATGAGGCTACTGAAGTGTTTTGGGCATCGGGAGCTTGCCTTTTGGTTAACGCAAAAATCTATTGGGAAGCCGGTGGGTTTGACCCCGATTTTTTTGCCCACATGGAGGAGATTGACCTGTGCTGGCGACTGAAGCGATTGGACTACTCCGTTTGGTGTATCCCGCAATCTAAGGTTTTCCATGTGGGAGGAGGAACCCTGCCTAACAACAGCCCCCGGAAAGTTTACCTCAACCACCGGAACAATCTGGTGATGCTGCTGAAAAACTTAGGTAGAAAGAAGCTGTTGCCGGTTATGGCTGTTCGGTATTCCCTCGATATTGCATCGATATTTGGGTATGCCCTGGGTGGCAAACCGCAGTTCTCGTGGGCGGTAGTAAGGTCACACCTTTACGTTATGCGAAGGGTGAGTGAGATAAAGAAAAAAAGGCGTGCAATAAAAGAGCCAAAAATTGCCATTTATCCATACAGTATTGTTTGGCAGTATTTTATAAAAAAGAGAAGGATTTACTCTCAACTGCCAGCAACCTAGGGAAATGTTTACACTGATTCAAAACTATCTCTTAACCAGGTATTTGCTTTTTATCAGCCCCAATTTCTGTAGGAAATAAGTGAATGAAACGCTGATAACCCCAAGTCCATATGTAATACTCCTCCTAAGATTGATTGACGAAGCTTCATCAAAGTACTTGGTGGGGCAGGTGATTTCGGCAATCTCGAAACCTGCAAAGAATATTTGGGCAATCATTTGGTTGTCAAACACAAAGTCGTTTGAGTTGAGTTCATAGGGAACGGAGCGTAGAACATTGCCCGAGAAGGCACGGTATCCGGTGTGGTATTCCGAGAGTTTCTGATTCATCATGATATTCTGAAACAGGGTGAGCATCCTGTTGGCAATGTACTTGTATATGGGCATACCCCCCTTCAGTGCGCCATTGCCCAAAATTCGCGACCCGAAAACAACCTCGTAAACACCGGTGGAAATCAGATGGCACATGGCTCCTATGAGCTGTGGGGTGTACTGGTAATCGGGATGTAGCATCACCACTATATCGGAGTTCAACTCCAAAGCCTTATTGTAACAACTTTTCTGATTACCCCCATACCCCTTGTTTTGGTCGTGCTTAACGATATGCTTAATGCCAAGCCTTTCGGCCACTTCAACTGTTTTGTCGCTACTGCAATCATCCACAAGGATAACGTAGTCAACTATATCAAAGGGAATCTCATTGTACGTTTTCTCCAACGTTTTCTCAGCATTATAGGCCGGAAGAACAATGGTTACTACTTTGTTATTGATCATTTTGCGGCGGTGTTGAGGGGCGTTTCATGAATACAAATCCATTCTTACTGTACAATACCTCAAGATCGGGATATCGATCCAAATATGCTTTAGCGTGTTGAACTTTCGAAACAAAATAGGCATCGCGGTCTATATCGCCGGTTAGCAGCCAGTTGGTGTCGTACGAGAGTTGGTTGTCGGGTTTCTGCTTTTGAGAGTAGAAATAGTGCGCATAGCTTTTATACTTCAATGGCTGAATATAGACATCCTTGCCTTGCAATTCTTTGAAAAACTCAATGGCCGCCCTTTGCGAATGCCCCTCGATGCGGGGAACCACAAAAAGTATGGTAAGATTCACAAAAACCAGAGCAAGGGCGAAAAGGGAAATAGTGGCCACCTGAATATTTTTCTTCCTCAGGAAATGGAAAATCAGAACGGCAGCAATCATTAAAAAACCGATTAGTACTTCCAAACCTGTCCACTGCACATTGGCCTGCAAATTCCCCACAGCAAACGGATCTTTTATAATTCCGCAAGCGATGATTCGCTCTTTAAACTTGTCGATATAAGGCAGTACCAACACGGCCAATCCGTATATAAAGCCAATGGGATAAAGAATTGCGTAAATCCACGATTTAATTTTCACCTCTTCCCTAAAAGTCTGATAGATAAAAGTGGCCGCGAGAAACGACAACGGGAAATAGGCCAGTGACGAGTAGTGTACAATTTTGGTTCTTACAATGGTGAAAACCACAAGAACGGTAATGAGCAGAATAATCATCGTCGTCCTGAAATGCTGATGGTACGATGAAAGGCCATTGGTTCTTTTTAAAGCGGGTATTGCAAAAACCGATGCCGGAAATACACCCGCCAGCAGTACCACAAAATGGTAAAGCAAAAAACCACCATGACCGGCATCCTTTGTTTTAAAAAGTCGGATCTGATACTCAATGAAATCGACAATGATGGAGTAATTGCCAATGGCAATCTGAAGGATAAACCATAAACCTCCCGTAACCGCCAATGCAATGCCGAACAGCACAACATCGCGAAGGGTAATCTTAACCCTGAACTTTCGAATGATGAGTACTACCAATGCCGTGATGGCGAACAGAAGGAAAGCAACGGGACCTTTGGTCAACACGCCCATCCCGATAAAAAAACCGGAAAGAAGCGCCTGCAGCCATTTTCTCCCCCCTGCGTCATCGCATGAGTAAAGTATGAAAAAGTAGATGCCCAAAAAGATGAACAGGTTGAACCACGGGTCGATGATGCCCGATTTGAAGTATAAGAATGGCAGTACCGACCCCCCAAAGGTCATTACCCATGTCAACCCAAACTTAGATCCCATCAACCTTTTGCCAATTCCATAGAGAATCATTAGGGTTATAATTCCGCAAACGGCATTGGGAAAGCGGGCGGCGAACTCGTTAATCCCAAATATTTTCATGGAAAGCACCTGCATCCAAATGAACATGGGGGGTTTTTCCCAAAATGGGATAAAGTCGATTTGAACTGTCAGATAGTCGCCCGTGACAATCATTTCCCTTGCCGATTCGGCGAAATTGACCTCATCCCAGTCGAACAGGTGTACACTTCCCAGAAACGGGATTAAAAGAACAGCACCGAGGGCTAAAATAATCAGGTAGTACCTGTCTAATGTTTTTAAAGGATTTCTCATTTCTTAGCAAAAAGGTGATCCTGTAACGAGGTATCGAGCCATTGCGCTTTCCAACGGCTTACAACGTAAACGGAAAGCATTGCCATGGATACTCCAATGAATGAACCTGCCAGCACATCTGAAATGAAATGTTGCGACAGGTATATCCGTGAAAACCCGACTATCCATGCCATACAAAAGTAAAACGTTTGCAGCCATCGATTTCGGGTTGTGAAAATCAGGCAAAGGAAAATGGCAAAGGTGGTGGCCGAATGCCCCGAAGGAAATGTATTGTACCTGGAAATCCTAATCCCCTCCACCAGATGCAGATTGTAAATGCCCTCGAAAAAAACGCTTGGGCGAGGCATCCCGTTGAATACCAATTTTTTGAGAGCCTGAGCAATGATGCCCGACGAGAGAAACGCTATGAGCTGCCCAAGGCTCACCCTGATACTGACGAATAGGAGAAAAATAATAACTGCTGCTGCAAAAAGCCCATCGCCCATGTGGGTGATATACTTCATCGTGAAATCGCCAAACGCTGTGGTGTGGCGATTGATCACAATATGGATGTCTGCTTTGCCGAAAGTGGCCAAAAGGAGCAGGCCAACTATCAGCAACAAGGTATATATCAGTAGCACAACTCTATAACGACGCATGAAGGAAAGCATTGGTAATATTTTGCGCAAAGATACTCAGGTTATAAGATTTTACAAGCGGCTGACGATTCGTTAAGGCACTTTTCACTGCAATGCCAAATCATTCGAAAGGCTGAATACAACTTATAGATTTTGGAGGCGAATCTAACAAATGTCAATTCAAATATTCAATAATCTGATTTAAGGCTTTATTCCCAAAGGTCACATGGTTTTTTTCAAGGGAAATGGCAAGTATTGCCCATAACATTTCTTTCCATGGCCTAAATTTTATTTCTTTACAAAAAAAATCATGAAGATAATCTGCATTGGACACAACTACGCTGACCACGCCAGGGAGATGAGTTCGCCTCTGCCCCTGGAACCGGTATTCTTCCTCAAACCCGACTCGTGCCTGCTGCGCAACAACCAGCCCTTTTTCTACCCCAAGTTTACCAAGGAGCTTCACCACGAGGTTGAGGTGGTGATAAAAATCTGCCGTTTGGGGAAAAGCATCGGGGAGAAGTACGCACCAAGGTATTACAACGAGGTTGCCCTGGGTATCGATTTCACCGCAAGGGATATCCAGCAGCAATGCAAGGAGAAGGGCTTGCCCTGGGAAAAGGCAAAGGCCTTTGATGGAGCTGCTCCCATCAGCAACTTTATTCCCATCGCCGAGTTGCAGAACATACACGCTGCTGATTTCAGGCTGGACATAAACGACAAAACCGTTCAGCAGGGGAATACCGCCCACATGATTTTTAGTTTCGACAGGATTATTGCATACGTATCGCAGTTTATCACCCTCAAAACCGGTGATCTGATATACACGGGAACGCCCTCAGGCGTTGGGCCGGTGAACATTGGCGACAGGCTGAAAGGGTACCTCGAAGGGAGGCTGATGTTCGATTTCTACGTGAGGTAAACCAGCCATACCTTTCAACGGCTTTGACTATTCATGCTGCAACGCAGCAGCAACACTTTTCCCAGCCAGCCATCCGGTGGAGAATGCTATCTGCAGGTTGTAACCTCCCGTAGAGCCGTCAAGGTCGAGCAGCTCGCCGGCAAAGTAAAGCCCCCTTACGATCCTCGACTCCATTGTACGCGGATTCACCTCCTTAAGCGATACGCCCCCGGAAGTAATAATGGCCTCGTCCCATCCGCGGTAGGCCGTAACCCGAAACGGAATCTTTTTTAACCAGCCAACCATGGCTTCAATTTCTCCGGATGAAATTCTCCGGGCAGGCTTTTGGGCTGCCAAACCCAGACTGTCAATGAGTGTATAAATCAGCTCCTGAGGTAGCAGTTTTCGTACAATGCCCGCAAGAGCATCCCTAGGATTGGCCTCTATCTCCCGTTTAATACGTGCCACCATTTGCTTCTCAGTGAGAGCTGGCTTCAGGTCTATATGCAGTTCAACCTTATCGCCTCTGTCAACGGCATCCACAACGGCTCTGCTATGCCTCACCACAATCGGGCCATCGAGACCGAAAGGGGTAATCTCCATCTCACCAAACTCCTCGGCTTTCAATCTCCCGCTTACCACAAGGGTAAGATTGACGTTTTTCAGAAACAGCCCTGCGGCGTCGGTGAGCACGGGATCGGTTTCAACGCCCACCAGCGATGGTCGCGGGGTCACGATGGTGTGACCGCATTCGCGGGCAAGGGTGTAGCCATCGCCCGTGGAACCGGTGGCAGGATACGATTTACCTCCGGTAGCCAGCACCACACCCGAGCACTCCACCGTGTGAAGCAGCGAGCGCTTGCCCTCCGTTAGCCCGATGTTTATCCCCTTTACCTTCCCTTCCTCAATGGCCATGGTATAACCCGAGGCGTGGCAAACAATTTCCACGCCATGGCTTTTTGCCCAACGGATAAGGGCATCGGAAACCTCTCTGGCCTTCCCGCTTTCGGGGAAAACTCTTTGTCCTCGCTCCACAACGGTTCTCACGCCCCGATCATTGAAAAACTGAACGGTTTGTGTGTTGAAAAACTCCTTAAACGCATCGCGAAGGAAATGGGAGTCGGGGTGTATCTCGGCAAGAAACTCGTCTAAAGGTTTGAGGTTGGTAATATTGCATCGCCCTTTTCCTGTAATCCTCAGCTTTCGGGCGGGTTTTTCCATTTTTTCGATGAGCAGAACTTTCTCACCATCCATGGCAGTTTTCCCCGCAGCCATCAACCCGGCAGGCCCTCCGCCCACCACCACAACATCGTATCGGTTATTCATAAGGCAAAATCCAACGCGTAAAGATAACAACCAAAAGGGTATGGTTGATTAAAAAGTCATCCGATGGCCTATATCAACCCAAAGGGTTGATGAAAAAGTATCAAGAATGATATGGAAAGCAAAAGGGCCATCTCAAATCACGAAGACAGCCCTTTTTTCGAAAAATGCCTTTTTGCGGTAATCTACACCAACTCCTCCTGTTCAGCTTCAAGAATTTCGAATGCCATGTCCAGTATAGTGGTGTCGTCGAGTGTTACTATCCCGCCATCGGGCCCCTGTTCGTGGTGAAAACCTACCGATTCGCCTCTTACATAGTCAGTTCCGCCAAAGTAATTGCGTACGGTCTCAACCTGCATGTTCAACTTATCGGCAATAGTTTGCATTGTACCGTCAGGAAGCTTATCCTTAATCCGCCTAAGCTCGTTAAAGGTGATGGTTTTAGCCATATTCATAAAGGTTTTTTAAAGTGTAAATAATACGCACTAAATATATTAAAACTATCCGAACAGAAAAAATTTCAAAGTGCTTTAAAGGGCAATTAGCTTAATTTAACATCGGAAAAATCCGTAATATTCTTTATTCAATCTTCAATAGTCTTTCTATCCTGTAATTGATACAGGATTTGAAAAACGAATAATTCATACGATTTTTGCAAAGTAATCCAGCCAAAATTTTGTACCCTGTACAAATATAAACGTTTTTGGCGTGTTATTGTTATTTTTTCACGGAAATTTTCGTAAATATGCCACAGGTTTTAACAGTCAGAAACCAAGGAAAAAAGTTGAAGAAAATCTCTGGTTCAAATACAATGCATGGATTATCAATAGTGGTTACCGACTTAGACGGCACGTTGCTAAACTCCTGTGGCGAGATTAGTCCAACCGACATGGCCACGCTTAAGGAACTGGGCAGCAAGGGCATCATCAGGGTGGTGGCCAAGGGGCGTTCGCCCTACTCATTTGAGCGGGTAATCCCCAAGGATTTCCCCATTGATTACCTGATTTTTTCATCGGGAGCAGGAGCCATGCTATGGAAAGAAAAGAGGATTTTATACTCCACCGAGCTTAGCTGCCATGAGGTGCAAGGCGTAGTTGACGAGCTGGTTTTACACGACGTGGATTTTATGGTTCACGAACCCATTCCGGCCAATCACCGGTTCCTGTACTACCACACCGGAGGCGATAATAGGGATTTTCTGGATAGATTGGAGCGGTATAAGCCCTTTGCCACACCCTATATACCGGGTGTTCCTTTTGGTTCCAAGGCCTCTCAGATATTGGCGGTATTGCCCCACGATGTGGACTGGTTCGAAAGCCTGCGTAGCCGTTTCCCCGAGCTAAAGGTTATTCGGGCTACATCGCCGCTGGATGGGCACTCCATATGGATGGAAATATTTCCGCAGAATGTTTCCAAGGCCTATGGAATTCAATGGATATGCAAGGAACTTAAAGTAAAACTCACCGAGGTTATTGCCATTGGCAACGATTTTAACGATTTGGACATGCTATGCTACGTGAAAAGAAGCTACGTGGTTGAGAATTCGCCAGCCGAGTTGAAGTCCGTTTTTCAGACAGTGAACTCCAACAACAACTCGGGTTTTACCCATGCGGTTCGCCTGGCTATGAACAGCATACAACCATAACAACAGCATTGAAACGTACATGGATTCATTCACACATATAGTTCTTGGTGCCGCCACAGGCGGTGCGGTACTTGGCAAAAAGGCAGGGAATAAGGCCCTGTTCTGGGGGGCATTAGCCGGGTCAATTCCCGATTTCGATGTGGCCATAACCCCGTTGGTCGAACCCTCCAAATCACTTTTCATCCACAGGGGTTTCACGCACTCAATCCTATTTGCGCTTCTACTGGCCCCGTTGTTAGGGAGGCTAATGGCAAAAATCCACAGGGACGTAAGCCCACGTCAATGGGCTCTGCTTGCGCTCTGTGCCATGCTTGTACATTCCCTAATTGACTGTTTGAACACCTATGGCACAGCGTTGCTGGAACCATTCAGCGGTGCCCGTCTGGCATTCGACTCCATCGGAATAATCGATTTTACCCTACTCCTACCCCTTTTGATTTTAATGGCGATTGCCGTTTTCAGCCCACGCTCTCCCAACAGACAAAAAATCATATCGTGGGTTGCCATGGGATACACCCTGCTGTTTGTTTCCTTCACCGTGGTGAATAAGACCTGGGTTGAACGCACGGTAAGAAAAGAGTTGTCAATGCAGGGCATTGATTATCTGAGGCTAAAAACTGCACCCCTGCCGCTTACCAACTTCCTGTGGATGGTTCTGGCCGAGGACTCGACGGGTTATCACATAGGATACCTAAGCAATTTCGACAGGGATAGCATAAAATTTTCATACGTCGAAAGGAACAGCCATTTTTTGGGCAATCGTAGCACCAATCAGAAGATTGAAAACCTCATCCGCTTTTCTGAAGGATACTATGCGCTGAACAGGAAGCCGGACGGCTCACTTTGGATGTACGATTTGCGCTTTAGTGGTATGGCATTCGATAGTAAAGACAATTGGCACGTGTTTTCGTTTTGTCTGACAGAAACCGGTGAGAACAGCATTGAGGTATCGCGGAGTCATCCCGACAGGAAAATTGGTATAAGCACATTGACTCCGTACTGGACAAGAACCTTTTATCCACAATCGTTGAAGCATTAAAAATTCACCCAATAAAGACATAAGGTGCTTTGAAACATACCTAAGACAATTCGTCAAAATTTTATGGATTGATTCTTTGCTTATAGCTATATTTGCCCTTGTTACTAACAAATCAAAGATACAGGTATGGCATTGAATGGATTGTATATAAAAGGCACCAGTAAGACACCTGATATTGATTTTTCGCCCGGACTATTGAAAATATCGGGAAGGTCTATTCCCGAGGATACCATCTCTTTTTACAAACCCGTTCTTCAATGGTTGGAGTTGTACCTTCACAAACCGGAGAAGTTGACCAAGGTTGTTTTTAAAATTGAATATGTTAACAGTGGTTCCAATCGTTTTCTATACAGCATGTTAAACATGTTCAATGACAAATACCATGAGGGGGTAAATATTGCCATTTCCTGGTTTTTCGAGTCGGATGACGATACGATAAAAAACCTGGGCGACGATTTGCAAGCCCTGGTAGATATACCATTCTCCATGATGGAATACTAACACATCAAACTCACAAAGCCATGTACGAATGTCCAGTTTGCGGTTACATTTACGACCCAAGTCAAGGCGATCCTTCACAGGGGATTGAACCCGGTACGCCCTTCGAAGAGTTGCCATCGGATTGGCTATGCCCGATTTGCTCAATCCCCAAGGATGACTTTGTAGCGGTTACATAACAACCCATAACCACATAGAATAGACGATAGCTGAGGGATTGCCAAAGGTTTTCAAACCTTTTGGTCAGGATTGTGTTTCTTGTTGCAAATACAATTATTACTAACCGATCAAATAGTTTTTATATGGAATTTGCAATCACCTTCTCGGGAAAGAAACAGGTTATCGCACACATTGATGGCCATAGGGTATTAACCGACCAGCCCATACAGGTTGGTGGCGACAACGAGGGACCTTCACCCTTTTCGCTTTTTTTGGCTTCGCTAGGTACTTGTGCAGGGATATACGTGAAATCGTTTTGCGACCAGCGTGGGATACCAACCGACAATATCCGCATTGTGCAAAAGCACTCTTTCGATCCCTCGACCCGAATGATAAACGGGATTGATATGATTATTGAACTCCCCGAATCGTTCCCTGAGAAGTATAAGGAGACTGTACTAAAGGCGGCCGATCAGTGTGCCGTTAAAAAACACTTACTGAATCCCCCCGCTATTCATGTGACCACCGCCGTTACAGCAGAGTAAAGAAACAGAATAAGCAGAAGGGTTGGAGATTGTCCAACCCTTCGCGCTTTTTATGCCATTGTACTATGTTTTCTTTTGCCTAATCCTGCTTTTGGCTGCCGGCTCTTTTGTGGCCGTGGTTTTAGCTTTGGGCGTGGTTGGTTTTTTGGCAACGGGTTGCTTGGCCTTGCCCTCCGATACTTTGGACTGTTCCTTCTTCACCCCCGTGTTTTTTTCTGTGTCTTGCTTGTCCGTAGCTTCTTCACCCCCTGCTGTATTCTCTTCCTCGGGCTCTTCTTCCTTAAAATCAAGCATATCCTTACTCTGAAGCAGGTTGTACCACGCAACCAACTTCTTAATATCGGAAACGTAAACCTTTTGGTCGTCGTAATCGGGTAATAGCTGAGTAAAGTATTTCTTCAACTCTTCGCCCTCTGCCTTGTGCGAAATGGTTGGTTTTCCACCTTCCTTATTCTTAATCAGTTCCAAAACTTCCCGTAGGGGCTTGTCGCCGCTATTGGTGAAAATGGAAATGTCGGACAATGCGCTAACCTTTGCCGATGTTGATATATGCGAACGTTTACCATCGACAAGCGATTCGACGATGATGCCATTACGCCCCTGGGATAAGAAGCGAAATAACCCGGGTTGCCCCGATACTGCCATGATGTCTTTCAATGCCATATTGTACTATTTTGGAATTCTAAACGCAAATGTATAAAAAAAATAAGAAATCGGTGTAAACGCTAACGCTTTAATTAAAGCCCCTATCGCGCTTAATTTTTTCGTAAGCCTCATTCACCTTCTTAAACTTTTCCTCCGATGCTTTGCGGATATCCTCGCCCAAATGCCCCAGCTTGTCGGGGTGATACTTCAATGCCATATTGCGATAGGCCTTTTTTATCTCTTCATTGGTTGCATTCCTGTCAACCTCAAGCACTCTGTAGCTTGCATCCAGGGTGTCGATGAACATGGATTTGATGGATTCGAAATCGGCACCGGTGATACCAAGCCAATTGGATATGTTGGTAATCACATTCATCTCATTGGCATGGACAACGCCATCGGCATTGGCTATGCCAAAAAGAAAGTAGATGAGCTGAAGCCGTGAGGAGTAATCCATGTGGCTGCGAATCTGGGCACACACATCCTTTAAGGCCACGGGCTGCTTTAGAATATCTTTCAGCAGCATGAGAGCCTCTTTTGCAGCCTCCCTGCCAAAATTGGTGACGAAATAGCCCTTTACGTAGTCAAGTTCCGATTTCAGCACCTTCCCATCGGCACGCATCACTTCGGCCACCAGCACCAGCAGGCTCACCAGAAAACTGTTGCGGCTGGTTCGCCCTCTATATGTGGTTTTTGTATCGGCACCTTCAAGTATGGACCCAAGGGCAAAGCCAATGATTCCGCCAATGGGCCCAAGAAAAGCCCAGCCTAGTCCGCCGGCTATCCATTTCCCGTACTTTGCCATAATCGTTGAATCAGTTACGTTGCGAATATAAACTATTTATTTTTTGCCTTTCATGCCTTTTAAATACTCAATGGCCCGGACCACCCTTGGCAGGAGTAATTCTTCACCGTCGTTGCGAATTACAATGTCACTTTTAGCCACAAGCTCTTTTTCGTCCAATTGATGGCCCATTCTTCGTTCAACTTCCTCCGGTGAAATGCCATCGCGCTCCACCACCCTACGAATCCTGGTTTGCAGAGGTGCCGTAATGGCCACAATCCTATCCATCAACTTATCCATTCCACTCTCTAACAGTATGGCTGCCTCCAAAAACACTAATGGTGATTCGGCATGCAGCTCACACCAACTGCTAAAATGATTGGCAACCTCGGGATGGATTATGGCGTTCAGCTTATTCAACAGGCCGGCATCCTGAAAAACCATCAGGGCAGTCCTTTTCCTATCCAATCCCTCCTCCGTGTAAATATCATTGCCCAGCAATGCCTTCACTTTTGTTATTACTGTGCTGTTGGTATTCGTCAGGTTGCGAGCCTCCAAATCGGCATTGTAAACAGGGAATCCCATACGGGCTATGATTTCGCATACCAGCGATTTGCCGCTCCCTATTCCTCCGGTCACCCCAACTCTCAACATTACATCTTTTCGATGAAAAATTCAACAAATTTCGGTTCAAAATCGAAATTGCTAATGAACTCCTTCTTGGGGATTGTATGAACTCTGATGATATTTCCCAGACTATTGTCTATGGAGTTGAAATCGACATAGGCCTCGAAACAACCGCTCCCCAAAGTGGAATAATGGCTTAACGGTATGTTGCATTTAATGTTTACAGTACGTGGCAGCAGTATTAG
>Ga0116144_10002483_pt1 | contig 19872 bp, 15 predicted proteins | sample AD_UKC035_MetaG_FD_89746 | JGI IMG/M metagenome (GOLD analysis project Ga0116144, IMG submission 89746) | Active sludge microbial communities of municipal wastewater-treating anaerobic digesters from USA - AD_UKC035_MetaG | ecosystem: Engineered > Bioreactor > Anaerobic > Digestate | place: USA...
CACGATTCTTAACCAGGTGAATCGGTGACCGCAATTTTTACCCGGTGACCACCAGGTGACCGCCAGGTAAAAATCTTTCACCGCTTTACCGGAAGTCCTGTAATTCTCTCTGAGTCGGTATTATTTTTGTGCTTCACCGATCTGTCTCTGTGCAAACCCTTGTGTTCGCTAAATATCTGCTGATAAATTTTTTGCTCTATGTTACAATGTGGCAGCCCGATTATAGGGTAAAGGCTTATGAAAAAAATTACACTGCAGGTCAAATTTACCGCTCTGATGCTGGTTATGGTTCTCATACCGGTTCTGGCGGCTAACTATATATTTAAGCGGGCTCAGGGTGCTATCAAAGCACGCACGGTCATTACCGGTACCCGCAATGTCGCTTTGCAGCTTAAAAGTGCCGGTGAGATTCCGGTGCTTGAAGATGTGCAGAAAATGGATCTTGCCGAACTGCAGGCTCCAGAAGGTGAGCCTCAGCTGAGCCAGGCTGAACTCGAGGCCGAGCGGAACCGGCTTATTGACGAGGCTTCCAGTCGTGTGGAAATTGCCGCTTTTGAGGCCAGTATTCTGTCTGAGTATCTCGAGAGCAGGTTTCCTGATCTTGAAAGACTTGATAATGGTTTGCGTGATCTCGAAGCATCGGCACAGATGTTTTATACCGGTTCGCTGATTTTTGGCGGTGTGTCGCTGGTTCTGTTCTGGTTTTTCATGAACAAGGTTTCGGCCCCGATCAAAGATGTCGTCGAAAGGCTCAAGGTGTTTCAGAACGAAAACTCAGATACCAGCCATGTTGACATGCTCGAAGCGGCAATTCATTTCGATACTTTTCTGGTAACGGCGCGAACGATACTGCAGGAATCTTATTCGATTGCCCAGGAACTCAATCGCAAGCTCGAACCCTTGACTGCCATGCCGGTTTTTTCTGACGAAAACGTGCGTCAGTTCTTTACCGACGTTCAGGAAATTTCTCGCAGTTCGAACTATATTGCCAATACCCTCGATTCAACCACTGCCCACATCCAGGAAGTCTCTGGTTCAGCGCAGACGATTGCGAGCCGCTCGCATCAGGCGGCCACCGACAGCGCCGAGACCGCTGCTATTGCCGGCGAGGGTAAGAACGCGGTCAGCGAGACCATCGACACCATGGAACAGATCAAAGATGAAGTTCTCGGTCTCGAAGACGTTATCGAGAACCTCAACTCAGCCGGTAAGCAGATTGGCGAAATCGTCAATACCATCACCAACATCGCACACCAGACCAACCTGCTGGCTCTGAATGCCGCCATCGAAGCGGCCCGCGCCGGCGAACACGGCCAGGGTTTCACGGTCGTAGCCGGTGAAGTTCGCAAGCTCGCCGAAGAGTCAGGCGAAGCTGCTGAAGACATCGGCAAGAAAATCAAAGAAATGCTGCTCAAGACCGGTAAGGCGGTCGAAACCATCAATCGCGGTGCTTCGAAGGTTATCGATGGTGTTAACATCGCCAACGTGGCCGGCAACAACCTCGACAAGATCGTCAGCTCGGTTCTTAACGTCAACAAGATGATTCAAGATATCAGTTCCGCCTCGACCGAGCAGTCGCAGAATATCGATTCACTTCGCGGCAGCATCGAAAGTATCAGCGGCGCCACCAAGATTACCTCAGAAGGGACTCGCCGCGTCGCCTCGGCGGTTAACGAACAGCTTTCACACATCAGGCAATACATGAGCATCACCAAAGAACTGTTGACGCTGGTTCAGCTCATGGGTGACATGCTCGACAAATTCAACCTCAACAACTGAGGGTAAGCTGTTTTTAACCAATTCTTACGGCAGATAAGCCAGTAATTCAGAAAAAGAGTTATCCACAGATTGCACCGATCGTCGCAGATTTTTCACAGTCGGGCAATTGCGATTTGCAGACTGCCAGACCCTCATCAATAATCTGCGATCTTCGTGAAATCTGCGGTTTCTGTTTGCGGGGAGAGTGCAGAAGTGATAAAGAAAATGACGGTGATAACGATATAAAGATTGTTCAGGTCTTTGCAGAGGGCTGCCGATGTATTGTCAGAAGGGAAAAAAAATGACTGCTAAATCCTTGTTTGCCTGTGGTTTGTCAGAACTCAAAAAAGTGCTGTCTGAGGCCGGAATGCCTGCTTTTAGAGCCGGCCAGATTCATGACTGGATCTTCAAAAAGTTCGTCTTTTCGTTCGACGAAATGACGAACATTTCGGTCGCCGACCGCGCCAGGCTCAAGGAAGCTTTTCCCAGAATCCTGCCGCCGGTTCATCGTTTTCTCAAAGACAGCGATGGCACCTGCAAGGTAGTGCTGAAGCTGGCTGATGAAGCTTTGATCGAAGCGGTCGCGATTCCTGATGAAGATTCGATGACCTTCTGTCTGTCAACTCAGGTTGGCTGTCCGGTCGGTTGTCTGTTCTGTCGCACTGGCGAATCCGGCTTTACCCGTAACCTGTCGGCTGAAGAGATTCTTCTGCAGGTGATGATTCTGGTCAAACGCACCGGCGTCAAGCCGACGAATATAGTATTCATGGGAATGGGCGAGCCGTTTTACAATCGCCGTGCCCTGTTTGATGCGATCGACATGCTGACCGACCCGCAGGGTCTGGCTATGGCGACCCGCCGCATTACCATTTCCACTTCTGGCGTTATCGAAGGCATCATGGAACTGATCGAACGACCCGGCGAGGTCAATCTCGCAGTTTCTCTGCATGTTGCCGACGACAATGGCCGCAATACACTGGTTCCCATCAACAAACGTTACCCGCTTACCCGTCTCAGAGATGCGATTGGCACCTACTGTGCCCGCACCGGCCGCCGGGTGACACTTGAAATGGTTCTTCTGCACAACATCAACGATCAATACAATGATGCTCTCAATCTGGTCAATTTTTGTGAGGGGCTGATAGTACATGTCAACATAGTTCGTTTCAATCACTTTCCCGGGGCAAAGTATCAGCCGGCTTCGGCGGCGAACGAAAAAGAGTATCGTCGCATTCTCAAAAAAGCCGGCATTGCGGTAACGGTAAGAAAATCACGCGGGCAGGAAATACTGGCTGCCTGCGGACAGCTGGCAGGAAAAGAAAATGTCTAAGAAAAGTGGCGAATCCTGTATTTCGATTCTGTTGAAGATGACGATACTGATTCTTATTCTCGTCATTACCGTGGTTGCGGGTGTCTTTTTCGCATACCAGAAGCTCAACGACTTTTTCAATCGCGGTGGCACCGTTATCGTTCCTGATTTTCGCGGTCGCCATATTGCCGAAATTTACAAGAGTCAGCCGGAAGGCATCGAAATCGTTCGTCGTGACGAAAAATTCGACGACCGCCAGCCCAAGGATCATGTTATCGCGCAGTTTCCAGAGCCGGGAACAGTTGTGAAGCCGGGCAAGAAAGTGCTTCTCTCGATTTCACTGGGATTGCAGAAGGTCAATGTGCCGGATCTGATCGGTGCTAATATGCGCGAAGTCGACATGGCATTGATGAATTCGCAGTTGTCGATAGGCGACCGCGCCTACATTTTTTCTGACAAGATTGCGCCTGATCGTATCGTTGGTCAGTCGCCTCTGCCATCAGAAGAATACGGTGTCAACAAGGAAGTCGATCTGCTGATCAGTCTTGGTCGTCGTCCCGAGTCTTATCCGCTGCCCAGTCTGGTCGGAATCTCGCTCGATGAGGGCAAGAACCGGCTCAAAGCCTGGGGTTTCAATTTCGGTCGGATTTTTTCCAAGCCAGATGCAAACCGGCCGAAGTTCCAGGTTATCTCGACCAGCCCGGCACCTTATACGGCAGTGCGCAAGGGTGATGTCATCAGTTTTCTGGTTTCGTCAGGTGAAGATCCGGGCACGGCAACAACCGAAGATCTCAGACGCTTCGAAGCTTACGCCGGCGCAGTCACGCAACCGGTCGTCAACAAGCCGACGCCGGCTCCTTCCTCAGCCCCGACTCCCACAACAGAACCGCCGAAAATTCTCATTGCCGGCGACAATGTTACTGTACCGCAGCCGGTAACGCCGCCACGCGTTCAAAGCGTTGCCGAACGGGAAATGACTTTCGTCATGCCCGACGGGTTCATGCCCAAAGAGGTCAAGTTCATTCATATCACCGATACCGGGCGACAGCAGGTTTATGCCGGTGCGCACAAACCGCTCGAACTTGTTAAGGTTAAGGTCCCTCTCGTGCCGAATAGTAAAGTACAGATATATATCAACGATGTTCCTATAGAAGAAAGAAGAATCGAGCCATAAAGCTGGCCAGTCATTCAGGAGGCAGAAATGATCGGAGAAGTAATTAACGGAAAGTACAGAGTAGAAGCTGCTTTCTCTGAAAGTCACATGTACGAAATCTTTACCGCGACCGAGCTGGATACTGCTACGACCGTGGTAATCAAGATTCTCAAAGAGCAGATGGCCTGCAATTCTGAGCGCGTTAAAGGATTCAGCGACGAGATCAGATCGTTCGCAAGTCTGTCGCACCCGCTCATTGCTGAAGTACTGGATGTCGACATGTATGGCGACCGGCCATATGTCGTGTCTCAGCTGGTTAAGGGTGATGAACTCTATAACATCATCAGAAACGAAACTCTCAGTTTTGCCGAATGCTGCCGGATCATTCAGGAACTGGCAACGGTGCTGCAGCACGCTGCCGATCAGAATATTGAATGCCGCACCATCAAGCTTTCGAACGTTCTTCGCGGCAGCGATGGCAAGATCACGGTGCTTTCATTCACACATCCGCGACTCAAGCTCGCCAGCAGCAGTCCACGATCGGCAACCTCGGGCATCCATTCCGACCTGTTCTTTCTCGGCGGTACGTTTTACGAAATGTTGACGGGCGAATCGCTGATTCGGCGTCGTGGTGGTGTCAACGAGCTGTGGGATATGAAACTCGAGCAGCGCCTGCGCATCAGGCATGCTGATCTGGCGCCAGAACAGCTTACACGGGTCGTCGACTTCGTGCGCAGCACTCTTACCCGGGATATGAAATCGCGCTTCAACAGTCACGAAGAGTTTCTCAAGGCGCTTGCCGATCTTTCCGGAATCATCAGAAGCAACAGCATACGCAGCAAGTCCCGCCAGCTTTCGATGGCTTCGCAGGTTGTCGATGCTCTCAACGGCCGCATGTCAAATGTGAACATGAATATGCCGGCTGTTGCGGTCGAGAACACCGTGCCGCGCACAATGACAGCCGTGTCAGCACAGGCCGCCGGCAGTGAACAGGCTGAGAGTTCTGCGGTTGCAGGCTTTGCCCAGCCCGTGATCGAAGGCAATCTGGCTCTGGTTGTCGATAATTCAGGCAGAGATCTGCCTTCGGCTGATGATGCGGTTGACACTGATTCGGCCCGCAAAACCAGACGGCCGCATCTGCGCCTGCTCAAGCCGAACAAGGTTGAGAATGAAGCCCGCACAGAAGTCTGGCAGGGTGCCGAAGAGGCTCACTGGCTACGCAATCCGGTGATTTTTATGGGGCTCTGCCTCATTGTCATGGTATTGCTCATATTGTTCTGGTGAACCCATGACCAGAAAGATATTGCTCGCTCCTTCGATTCTGTCAGCCGATTTTGCGCGCATGGCAGATGAGCTGAAAACCCTTGAAGATTCAGGTGCCGACTGGGTGCATGTCGATGTCATGGATGGCCATTTCGTGCCGAATCTGACATTCGGCCCGCCTTTGATCAAGGCTTATCGAAAACACACGCGACTGCCGTTCGATGTGCATCTGATGATCGAAACACCAGAGCGCTGGCTCGAAGCCTGGCGTGACGCCGGTGCCGACCGCATCACCTTCCATATCGAAGCCTGCCGGCATGCGCATCGTTACCTGGCTGCGATCCGCGAAATGGGTCTGGCTTCCGGCATTACACTGAATCCGCAGACGCCTCTGTGCTCGATCGAACACGTTCTTGAAGAGTGCGATCAGGTGTTGCTGATGTCGGTTAATCCTGGTTTTGGCGGCCAGAAATTCATCGAACCCCTGCTCGACAAAATCAGTAGATTGCGGGCGATGATCGACACAAAAGGCCTGAAAACGCTGATTCAGGTCGATGGCGGAATAAGTTTGCAGAATGCGCAAAAGATTAGCGCGGCTGGTGCCGATATATTAGTTATGGGTTCGGCATTTTTTGCGGCTGAAGACAAAAAGCGTCTGGCGCAGGAAGTGCACAGCCTGTAAATATAAGGGCTCCTGGTCGATTCGTTGGAGATCGATAGAATCGATTACGATTACGATTGCGATTACGAACACGAGCCCAAAGATAGAGGCAAACAAATATGCTGCAACGCCCCGGAGACATGAACGGGCTGCTTGGTCAGCTCGAAGAAAAGAGCCGGCAGAATCCGGCCGATCTCGATCTGCTGCAGAGGCTTTCACGGCTCTATATGCGTAACGGCAACAACCGCGATGCAGAAGCGGTGATCGAAAAAATTCTCAAAATCGAACCAGACAACGTACAGATGATGGTCGAGCTGGCCGACTGCCAGGTTCGTCGTGGCGCTTACGAAGATGCTACTTACAACATCGAACGTGCTCTCGAACTACGACCCGGTATGACTGCTGCCTTTATTGCCATGGCCCGTCTGCATGAAGCACAGGGCAGTGTCGAAAAGCAGGTTTCGTTCATGATGCGCGCCGCCAATGCTGCGCCTGACAAAGCTGAAATCCGTCTGTCACTGGCTGAAATGTTGAAGCGCTATGGTGATATAAGCGGTGCCATCGCTCAATACAGGCTGATTCTCGAAACCTGGCCGGATCTCGAAGCTGCGCTCTTTTCGCTTGGCACTCTGCAGCTTAGACAGAACGATGTTTCTGCGGCTGTCGCCTGTTTCCGCAAAATCATTTCGAATAATCCGGGCGCTTTTGATGCGCATTTTAACCTTGCCAGCTGCTATTTCAGGCAGCGCAAATACAAAATGGCAGCAGAACACTTCCGTGTTTCGCTGCGCCAGTCTGATCTTGCTCAGCGTTCGATGTATCTGATGGCCCAGTGTTATTTCAAGCAGCATGAATACGACCATGCTATCGTCACGTTGGAAAAGCTGCTCGACCTCGATGAGAACAACGTTTCTTATCTCAAAAGCCTGGCGGAAGTCTACGAAACCGCAGGCGAGCCTGATATGGCGAGAGATGTCTATCGTCGACTGGTTGTGATTGCACCAGAACGACCAGAATTTCTTCTGCGCGCTGCCTCACTGATGATCGACCTTGGAGAGCATGAAAAGGCTGAGAAAGCTCTTGACCAGCTTTTTCGTCTGCATCCAGGTCATGTCGAGGGGCACCGCATTCTTGGCGACCTTTATGCCGGTCGTGGCGATTTCCGAAGTGCCATCGAAGAGTATCGTCGTACGCTTATGATCAATGAGAACAATGCAAAGGTATTCGGTGGTCTGGCAAAGGTTTACAACGCTCTCGGCAACGCTGAAGAAGAACAGCAGGCGCTTAAACGTGCTGTAGAACTGGGCAGTGAAAGCCCCGAAATTCTTCTGCGGCTGGGTCAGCTCGAGCGCAAACTGCGACTGCCTGACAGCCTCGATCGTTTTCGCCGCATCACCGAACTGGTGCCTGAATCGAACTATGCGCGCGAAGCCGAATATTTTATCCGGCACAAAGCCGCCTGAAGAGACATAAGAGACTCTCACAAAGCCACAGAGGCGCAAAGATAAATCAAGGGCCGGCAGGCATCAAAAAGTCGCGTCGGGCTGACGCCCTGCTCGCAATGACGCACAAACTACAGGTTCAATATTGACAGAGCTCTAGAGTGGGCTGATGGCGAAGGCGATCGCGGCGATCTGCAGGCCGAAGAAGAACAGGTGACCTGCCGCCCGGGTGCGTTCGTGTCGGTTTATCAGTGCTGCCAACAATACAGGAACCGCAGTCAGCAGCGAAAAACGTGGCAACAGGCTGTAGATGGTGATAAAACTCAGACAGCCCCAGGCAAAATCGTTGATCCGTTCGTCGCGATAACTCGCCAGCCAGGCGGTGACAGCCGCAATTACCGGAATCGCCAGCGTCCTCCGGTCGATGAACGGGCAGACTCCGAGAGGAAAATTCAGGTAAACGTAAAAAATCACCGCCCAGGCAAAGGGGTTGGGTGAAGGCACTTCGTTACGAACGAACAGCACGCTGGCCACGAACCAGATGGCCGAACGCCCGGCCAGAACTATAAAGGGCAGCCCCAGCCCGGCTTTTAAGTAGCTGAACCCCAGAATCATTGCCATGCAGGCTTCTACTACCGGGTATTGCCAGGATATCGGCGCCTGGCAGTAGCGGCAGCGGCCGCGCAGGGTCAGCCAGCTCAAGACCGGTATCAGATCGATGGCGTGCAGTTGATGGTTGCATTTCGGGCAGGCCGAAGGCGGGAATATGACTGATTTTCCGCTGGCCATGCGCAGTATCACGACATTGCTGAAGCTGCCGAGAAGGCTGCCGAAGATAAAAAAGAGCGGTGTCAGGAGTAGTTTTAGTGCTTCTTGTTCTGCCATGTTCTATGTTTAGCTCTATTTCTCTGCAGTTTCAATATAATTACAATATCTTTTCAGCAATGTTTTTATCGGTATTGGTATCGGTTGCGTAGGGGCGCGTCGCGACGCGCCCCTACGCGCCCCTACGGGGCATAAAAAAAGAGCGGCTTGCGCCGCTCAGTTTTTTCTAAATTCAGGTAGTCAGATTATTCGAGAGGTGCCGGACTTTCAACAGAGCCATGGCGACCGCAGGAAACAGTACCGTCTTTGATCAGGTTGGTACCAGTGATAGAACAGTCAGCTTCGGCAGGTACGATAGCGCTCTTGAGGTATTTGCCTTCAATGAGCTTGGCTTCGTCCAGGTTGTCCATCATGGCGTTGGTGTCCATGTTGTACATTTCGATGGCACCCATGATAACTCTCTGGTTGGCGAAGCATGCTTTCTGACGAGCCTGTTGACGTGCTTTGCGGAAGTTCGGAATCGCAATAGCAGCCAGAATACCAATAATGGCGATAACGATCATAAGTTCGATCAGCGTGAAGCCCTTGCGAGATCTCATAATAAGAACTCCTTTCATAAAGAAAATAAATTTAGAACTTCGGTCAACTTAAGATTAACTGAAAATATTTTATTTGTCAATGTAACTCTTGGAGTTGAACGTAGTTATTTCTTCAGAGAATTTCGCTGTCAGGATCGAATGTTTGAGGATTTGTAAGTATTGACTCTTTTGTCATCTGATAGTAATCTCAGGTCGAGGAATGGGTACAATGAAAAACAGGTTGAATCTTGGTTGCGGTGAATTCAAAAAAGATGGCTACGTCAATGTCGATTGCTTTTCTGTGTCGATCCCTGATGTGTGCCATGATCTGAACTCTTTTCCATATCCTTTTGCTGATAATAGCTTTGTACAGATTGAAGCTGACCATCTCCTTGAGCATCTCGATGATCCTTTTCAGGTAATGCGTGAACTCTACCGGATCGCAGCTGACGGATGTGAAATCAGGCTGAGAATGCCGCACTTTTCGCGTGGCTTCACACATTCGCAGCACCGCCGAGGCTTCGACGTCTCTTTCCCGCTTTATTTCGATCCGAAATTTCCTGGTGGCTATCAGGGAGTGCCGCTGAAGCTCGAAAAAATGACTCTGCGCTGGTTTGCTCAGCCTTATCTTAAAAAGCTGGTTCTGTCTCCCCTGTTTTTCCATGCCGGGCGCACTCTGGGAAGACTGATCGACTTTTTTGCTAATCTTTCGCCATTTGTCTGTTCACGCCTCTGGTGCTTCTGGGTGGGAGGTTTCGAAGAGATCGAAATCGTTTTCAGGGTCGAGAAAAAAATCTGACAGCCTCAGGTCAGGCGCGATTTTTTCAGAGACACCAGCCAGAATGCCGATGCCAGAACCAGAAAGAGATAGCCGACCGCGCGCCCTCTGGGCCTGATGCGATACAGGTTCAGAGTGTAGGTTCCCTTTGGCAGAGTGATGAGCATGGTGCCGTCATCGTGAGGTGACAGTTGAAGGTCTTCAGATGAGTCTGCATCTGTCTTTTCCATGCACCAGTAAAGGTCATAGTGGGTGAGAATGTTGATCAGAAAAGGCTGAGTGATCTTGTCGAAACGATAGCGCGCCCAGCTGTGTCCTGATTCTGAAGGCGAGAACAACTTCTCGCCCGGCAGAACTCTGAACTGGTGCGGTTGCCCGGACCATTCGCTCAAGCCACGGTATTTAGGCAGAACGTTCGACAGAAACAGCGGGTAACTGCCTTTTTTAAGGTATTCGTCGAGCATACCTTCGGGCCATTGCTTGCCCGGGAATGTGAAAATGGCTATCAGCCAGAGCCATGGCAGAATCACGGTAACGATGATTCGGGCTGGTTTTCTGGCAAAACTGTCGCTCAAATAATTACTGGCCCCTGCCATTACCATCATCGAAGCCAGAAAAATGACGCGCCAGGGGAACTGTACATAATGCAGTCCGGGCAATATATCCCAGAGAAACTTCGACGGGCTGAAAGCCATCAGCAGCAGGGTCAGCCCAGACAACAGCAGTGTTCTTTCGTCGCTTGAGTTTTCTCTGCCATGTAAGGCAAACAAGCCGATGCAGCCGGCCAGAACGCATAAAAGTATCATCCAGGGTCTGAAATGTTCAAATCTTGAGCCTGAATCGAGAAGGTAGATGTCTTTCTGGCTGGCAGGATCCAGGCTCAGATACGTAAAGATGAGGCCGAAACCCCGGTAAACTGGCCTTGTCATCATGTTTTCGATGATCAGTGGGTTATCCAGAAACGGGGTGATTCGCCCGCCTGGCTCGAGGTTCGGCATGCAGGCATCGTTGAAGATTGTTTCGTTCATGGTGCCAAGGGCTGGCATGATGTAGGGAGCCGCAAAAAAGAACGAGAAGGCAGCCGCCGCCAGTATGAGAGCCAGCGGGCGAAAACGCTGTGGTTGAGACATCCGGCAACAGAACAGGCCGAAAATGATGCTGGCGTAAAAGACCAGCAACGTTGTTTGCAGATGTGTGTAGGCCATCGTTCCTATGGTCAGCGACAGTATGTGCCAGCCATAGCTTTCGCGTCGGGCTATCTTCTGCCAGCCGAGAATGGCCCATGGAAAGAGAAAATAGGCGCAGACATTCTGAAACTGAAAGGCAAAATGAAAAAACAGCACTATGTAGGGATTAGTCAGCATCAGCAAAAGAGCCGGTTTGAAGATGCCGCTGTCTTTGCCGGTAACGTAACGGGCTCCTATGAAGCCAGACAGAAAGTACGATAATACCGTCAGCTTGGCCGCAATATGAACCGGTGCGCCAAGAAACATGAAGAGAGTAGCCAAAAAAATGGGGAGTGGTCCGAGAAACCTGAAAAGTGGCACTCCACGCCCCTCGAAAGGAACGGCGAACCAGTCGGGAAATCCAGGATCATCGGCAAAGGCGTGGGCGAATCCGACAATGGTGCGCATATGCTGAGCGCTTTCGAACGCATATGGAAACGGATGTCGCAGAAAAAATGGCAGAAACAGCAGCAGAAGGCTGATTGTCAGAACTGTTATCGTATTTTTATTCATATGTGAAAGCGGTGCAACAAACCTGCAAGATTACAAACTTAAGTCATCAAGGCTCATGCAAAATTCTGCAAATTTAAAATTGCTTCGCGTTGCCTGCTGATAACAAAGTCGCTCTATAACTGTCATTGCGAGGAGCGTAGCGACAAAGCAATCTCATCGAAATAGAATTTTGTAAGTTACTCCATTATAATGGAGATTAGTCTTGAACTAAAGAATAAAGGTGTCTGGAGAAATCACTTGATCGACAAAAGGGGTGTTCTCTTCACGGCTGCCATAGTTGCATTTATACTGGGACTTGGCTACTGGTTGTGGCTGTCGCCCGTTGTTGGTGCAGCTGATGTTCGTGTTCATATCCGTGCAGCCTGGGTTTTTCATGTTGGACTGCTTGACGGGCCGGGTTACCCCGACTGGGATGCCACCGCCTATGGTGGGCGTGGTAACCCGATGCCGCGTTTCCTCGGGCCTCTGCCGCTTGCCTTGACTTCGCTTCTTCAGCTGATGGGCTTTGAAGCTCTGACGGCCGTCAAAATCCTGGTGGCAGCTTTCGCTCTGTTTGGTCTGGCGGGAGTTTATCGCTGGCTTGCCGGTATCGGCCATGCTGGCTCATTTGTCTGGGTTGCGGCATTTTTCATGATTCACCCGCTGGTCAGCTTTCATCTCGGTGTGGCTTTTCTTTTTCAGAATCTTTGTACATACTTTCTTTCGCCATGGTTATGGCATGCGGCATGCCTGATATGGCGTGGGGAAAAGCGTGGCCATGTCGTCGGTGCTCTGGTGCTTGGTGCTATCGCCCTGTCGCACCTTTATTTCGCATTGATGATTGGCTATGCCTGGTTCTTTTTCATGCTGGCCGGCTGGCTGAAAACCCGGTATTGGCGCTTCGGTGTGGCCGCTTTTGGCGTTCCCGTTCTCGCCATGCTGCTGGCCGCGCCCTATCTGCTGCCAGCAATGCTGACCACCGGTGATGTTTATTACGAAGAGGTATCAAAGGTTCTGCGCCCGGGGAAACCCGGTTGCGAATACATCGATGAGCCTGTCATATCTGAGAATAATCAGGTTCTGTCATGGTCGCAGGCGGTTCTTGAACTGACTGAATCTCCAGATGATGGGCAAGCTATGTCGGTTCTGCAGATGAAATCCCCAGGAGATCGTTTAAAGGCGGTTCGACCATGGCTGCTGTTGACTCTCATGCTGTGCTTTCTGCTCGCCCTCGCCGGAAGTCTGCGGGGCGATATCACTCAGGACGGCAATTGCCCACCAATGTGGCTTTGGCTGCTGATTGGAAGCGGTTGCGCTATGCTCAGCCTTCGTTTTTCAAGTGTGATTTATTCTGTGCTGCCGGGAGCCATGGCCGTACAGTTTCCTTTTCGCTGGCTTTTGCCGGCGTTCGGGTTATGGCTGCCGCTGGTTGCCGTCTCTGCAGTACAAGTCGATTCGCAGAATGCTGCGAGTTCAAATCCGTTGTTCATTGCCTGGTTTTCGCGCATGCTTCTGGTCGTAATTTTACTGATCGGAGGCTTTTTTCAGAGCCGTTACTGGACACTGCCGCCTGACACCATGCAGAGTTTTTTCGCTGAGCCCGGTCATCTTGCACCATTCTATCCGCGTGCCGTACCCAGGCCGCGCGATGTTCCGAATGTGGCTGGAATTCCTCACCAGCTGCAGATTGCATCGGGCGTCGCTCTGATCACCAGTTATCAGGCTGGCGTCGCCTGGTTTGAAGCGCAGCTCGAAGCTGCTACGCCAGTTGAACTGCATATCAACACTCATTATGACCCCTGCTGGCGGTTTAATCTGTCGCACACCCGGCTTTTGCAGCCACAGATCGACAAAACAGACGGCACCATGCGGTTGCAGATTCCGTCAGGCCGATGGCTTGTGACAATGGTGCGCGAATCGCCGCCAGGAAGAACACTCGGCTGGCTGCTGATGCTTGTCGCACTTTGCCTGCTGGCAGTGGTAAGCTGTTTGACTCGACCGGGTATCTGTGCTAGATTTTGCGTGAATCCTGACTCGGAAAGAATTAACTGAAGGCATTATGAACAGAAAAACCGAAATCGAAAAAAGAGGAATCTCGATCGTCATTCCGGCATACAACGAAGAGCACTCGATCGCAGGAACGGTCGAAAAAACACATGCCGTTCTCTCTTCCTATCCGGGTTTGCCTTTCGAGATAATTGTGGTTGATGATGGCTCTACCGATAAAACCGCAACCAACGCCCCCCAGGAAAAGTGCATTCTCTATCAACATCCCAAAAATTACGGCTACGGCCGTACTCTGCTGCTTGGCGTCGCCAGAGCTAAATATCCCTACATAGGAATTATCGACGCCGACAACACTTACAACCCTGAGATTTTCCGGCAGATGATCCCGCTGATGGATATTTACGACATGGTCATCGGCGCCCGTCAGATCAAAGAGCAGACAGTCGTCGTCAAGATATTGCGCAGACTTCTGAAGTTTCTGCTCTATTTCTTCTGCGAACACACCTCTCTCGACCCGAACAGCGGCATCAGAATCTTCAAAAAGTCCCTGGTCGAACACGGCGGGCATCTTTTCAGCAAAGGGTTTTCATTCTCGACTTCATTAACCTTCTTTGCCGCGCTAAATCATCGCTTTATCGAATACATTCCGATTGAATACGGCAAACGAACAGGTGTTTCAAAGGTGAAGCACCTCAGAGACTCGATACGAACGTTCATTCTGATAATCAGCATGTCGCTGATTTACCGCCCGGTAAAGTGCTTTTCCAGCCTTCTCTGTCTTTTTGTTGCTGGCGTGACCACACTGGTGTCTTTTAAAGGAAGACTCGAGCGCGAAACGTTTCTGGGGTTCATATTCTCTCTTGGCGTCGGGGTGCTCACCCTGGCAGTCGCATTCTTAGCATTCATTCAAGGAAAGATGTATGAACACACCATGTCAGAGCCCAGAAGCAGATAACCCGCTGGTCATTCTGGTTCAGCCCCAGATGGGGCTTTCTGGAGACTTTTCCCGGCATCTGCCGCTGAGTCTGCTTTACGTTGCAGCCCCGCTGACCGCAATGGCAGTTGATGTCGAGATTCTCGACACCAGAGTGATCGAGGGAAACTGGCGCGAAGCTCTTTTGCGTCTGCTGCAGCGCAAGCCCGCCTGGGTGGGCTTTACCGTCATGGCCGGGTATCCGGTTGCCCATTCGCTTGAAATATCGAGATTCATCAAAAAGCACTCAGATACAAAAATTGTCTGGGGTGGGGCAATGCCGACAACTGACGCAGCCTCATGCCTGAGCGAAGAATCTGTCGACTTTGCCGTGGCCGGCAGTGGCGTCGCCGCGACTGCACAGCTTACAGCTGCCATTCTGCAAGGTAGAGCCGACGATCTCGCTCTGTTGCAGAAAATACCGGGGCTGGCATACAAGATCAACGGACAGCCGCATTTTAATGGCCGTTTTCATGGTTTTGAGCATGTCAGCTACCGCGATCTGCCCTATCATTTGATTCGCGATTATTCTGTCTACGGCCAGATCGGGTCGACTGACCGGGTTTTTCCCATTTACAGCGCTTATGGCTGCCCATACCGTTGTGCTTTTTGCATTTCACCTGCGCTTTATCGTGAGTTTTCGCCAAAATGGGTGCCGGTGGCTACCGATGAGATTGTTGACCACATCGCCTTTTTGCAGAGCAAATATGGTGCTACGACCATTTATTTTTATGATGACGATTCTTTTGTGAACCTCGAGCATGTCAGGGCGGTAGTTCTCGCACTTAAACAGCGTAACATGCGGGTTAAACTGAGCTTTCGCGGTGCCCGGGTCGATGAGATCAAGCGCATGGATGATGATTTTCTCGATCTGCTCAGCGAAACCGGCACCGAAATGCTGCACATCGGCGTTGAATCTGGCTGTCAAAGAGTGCTCGATCTGTTTCAAAAGGGCATAACTGTCGCCGACATTATCGAGATAAATCGCAAGCTGGCAAGGCATAAAAAGCTGATTGCCGCCTACAACTGGATCATCGGAACTCCTACCGAAACCATCGCCGAAATCAGGCAGACGACCAGGCTGCTCGAACAGTTGATCAGAGAGAACCCGCGCTGTTTCATCTTTCAGCCGAATATTTTCAGGGTCGTACCCGGTTCAGTTCTCGGGGAAAAGGCAAAAGAGCTGGGCTACCGCTCGCCGGCGAATCTCGATGAATGGATAAATGCCGAAATCGAGCAGAACATCTCTTCGCCCTGGATTTCTGACGAAATGAAACCGCTGATTGAAATGCTGCAGGTAGTCGCCTATTTTGTCGACGAAAAAGCCTCGCTGCTTTTGAATTCTGGCTCGATCAGAGATTGCCTGATCAAGTTTGCTTCGAAGCTCTATCGACCGCTGGCCAGATTCCGCTTCAAAAGTGGCTTTTCTGGCCTGCTGATCGAGGCTAAACTGTTCTTTCTAGCGCAGAAGCTGCTTAAGTGGTGGCGCTGAGAGATGTGTGGTATATGCGGATTTCTTCGCCTGGCGCCCGATCAGGAAAATGACCTGATAATACGGAATATGGCCGCGACCATACGGCATCGCGGCCAGGAAGCCAGCGGCGTATATGTCGAGTCTGGCATGGCATTTGGGCACCAGCGCCTGTCGATTCTCGATCTCGATGCCCGTTCGAACCAGCCGATGGTTTCGGCTGACCGACGCTTTGTCATAACCTTCAACGGTGAAATCTACAACTTTCGTGAACTCAGGGCCCGGTTGAGTATCAGCAGTCTTTCTACCACTTCAGACACCGAAGTTCTGCTCGAACTCTGGGCGCAATACGGGCCCGGCTGCCTCGCATATCTCAATGGCATGTTTGCTTTTGCGGTTTATGACAGAGAGCTTGCAGAGCTTTATTGTGTCAGAGACCGCCTTGGCATCAAGCCTCTGGTTTACAGTAAAGCTGGCAGCGACTTCGTTTTTGCATCAGAAGCCAAGGCTTTGCTTGCATACCCCGGTTGTGGCCGGCAACTGGACTTCGTTGCTCTGTCTGATTATCTGTCACTTGGTTATATTACCGGTGAAAGAACAATTTTTGCGGATATTAAAAAGCTTTTGCCCGGCCATTACCTTAAAATCGCCAACGGAAAAACACAGCAGTTTCGCTACTGGAACCTCGGCGACCGGATTGGTTCAGGTGAGTACAGTGCTGCCGGTGATGGAGTTCTCGATCTGCTCGAATCTGCGGTAAAATATCGCCTGATCAGCGATGTGCCGGTCGGCTCATTCTTGAGCGGAGGCATCGACTCTGCGGCAGTGACGACACTTGCAGCCAGGCATTGCTCTGATCTGCAGACGTTTACGATTGGCTTCAAAGAGAGCTCTTTTGACGAGTCTGCCAATGCTGCCAGCCTGTCTGCAGGCCTCGGTCTGCCCAACCACGTCGATTTTTTTCATGAGCCCGACACCGAGTTCTTGCAGAGCCTGGTTAAGTATTTTGACCAGCCCTTTGCAGATACCTCGACCTTGCCTTTTTTTCAGCTGTGCCGTAACACCAGCCGCAGTATCAAAACCGTTCTCTGCGGTGACGGCGGCGACGAAATGTTTGCCGGCTACGAAACCCGTCGTGCTGATCTTTTTGCCATGACCGGATATCGGGTATTTCCTTTCTGGCGACAGGTTTTGAGCCTGGCTTCTGCGCTTGTCGGCCTGGTTCCGGCAGACAGGGGTAAGGTTTCGACGCATTACAAAGTGCGGCAGTTCTGCGAATTTGCGCATCTGCCACCGCCGCAGAGCCATTTTTCCTGGCGCCTGCTTTTTGCTGAAGATGAAAAGAAAGCCATGCTGTCATCGAATATCAACGCACAACTTGGCAGTCACCAGACCTGGAACAATTTCGCGGCGCATTACGCTGAACTCAAAGGCTTGCCGATGCTGCAGCAGCAGGCTATCGTCGATCTGCAGACCTGGCTCGCCGACGATATCCTATACAAGGCTGATCAGGCGTCAATGGCTCACACGCTCGAAATACGCGCACCGTTCCTCGATTACCGGCTTGTCGAGGCCGCGTTTGCAATACCGGAAAAGCGCAAGTTCACTGCTTTTGCGACCAAGTCGCTGTTGCGGCAGAAACTGGCGACAATATTGCCCGAACCGGTTCTCAAACGAAAAAAAGAAGGTTTCGGCAGTCCGGTATCGGTCTGGCTCGAAAACCGTCTGGCAAAAACCTTTGTCGACTGTATACACGATCGGCAGTTTAAAGAGATTTTTCCCGACACCGGCAGCATCATGAAGCTTTATGACGATCATCGCAACCGCAGAAGAGACAATGGTTACCGTCTCTGGGCGTTGTTTATGTTTGCCCTTTGGCAGAAGGAGTGGCAGTAATCTTGAAAGAAAACTCAGCCGAATCTCATGAAAAACGAAACTATCTGATTCTGGCCCTGCTGGCGCTGGTCATTCTGACTTTTGCGCCGGCGATGTCGGCAGAATACGTTCTTTTTGACGAACACGTGCTCATTCTCGAAAATGCCGATGTACTGGCCCCTTTGACCTTTAAATCGCTGGTAAAGATTTTTACATCGTTTGAGCCGAATATTTATACGCCTTTGAGCATCGCCAGTCACTGGCTCGAATACAACCTGTTCGGTTTCAACAGTGCGATATCGCACTTCATCAACCTTCTTTTGCATCTCATTTGTACAGTTCTGGTTTTTCAGATTGTCACCACACTTGTGTCTGACATGAAGGTTGCTTTTGTGATTGCGGCAATATGGGCTGTACATCCGGTTCAGGTTGAATCGGTGACCTGGGTTATGGAACGAAGAAATCTGCTGTTCGGGCTGTTTTATTTTGCCTCTATCATGGCATATCTAAAATATCAGCAAAGTTTGCGCGGTTCTGACATGGCGGCAGCCATCATTTTTATGGTTGTCTCGAGCCTTGCCAAAGGACTCGCCTGCTTTTTGCCGCTGGTCTGGCTGATGCTCGACTGGCTAAAAGAAAGGCCGCTGCAGCGCCCGGTTTTTAGCGAAAAACTGCCGGCCTTCATCGTTGCAATGGCGTTTTTATTGACCATGCTTTTTGGCATTCAGGGGGGAATTACTAAAACCGAAGGTCGCAGTTTGAATTTTCTGCTCGCCAGCTACAACATTGCTTTTTACGTCGGCAAGTCGATCTTGCCGACCGGCCTCAGTCCGATGTACGAAATCAACGCAGCATCACAGGCAAAGCTCGGTTCTGGTCCGGTATACCTGCTGATTACGCTGGTTGCGGGGTTGTTGATCTGTCGCAGAAACCGGCTGGCCATTTTTGCTGCGCTGTTCTATCTTCTCAATATCATTCCAATGTCAGGCATTGTGCTGGTGGGTTACAACTTCTACGCCGGTCTGCATTTTCTTTATGTGGCGCTGCTCGGCATACTGCTCTGTCTGATCGTGCCGCTGCACAATGCCATGTCTTCGCGCAATCTGGCTTATCTGCTGCAACCCGCCTCGATTGTCGTGATCATCTGTCTGTCGGCTATTTCTTTTCAATACACGCAGCTGTGGGGTCACAGCAGAACTCTGCTCGAACATGCCGTCGAGCTGGATCCTGCCAACCGGTTTGCCCGCAACCTGCTCGGCCTCTATTATCTGGAACAGGAAAACTACGTCGAAGCGGGAAAGCATTATCAGGAGCTGATCAGACTTTACCCTGAGTTTCAGGGCGGTTATTACGGCATGGGGCGCATCAGTCGCAATTTTGGCCGACTGCGCGAAGCCATCAGTTATTTCAGCAAAGCTCTCGAATACACTAAGAAGAGGGCTGATCTGCCTCTTGATCGCGGCTTTCTGCTTATGGTCACCGGCGATTTTGCAGCTGCCGAAAGAGACTTCACCATGTCGATAGAGAATAAGTATCGAGACCTGGCGCTCGTTCACTTCTGGCGTTCGGCAGCAAGAAGACGGCAGGGAAATTATTCTGGCGCAATCGAAGATCTGCAGTTCGCCGACGCTAAAAACAGTGGCGATTTCAGCCTGAAGATCGGGCTGGCCGAACTCTATTTCGAAGCCGGTCAGATTTCTGAGACTATGCTTGCCTTGAATGATGCATTTTATCTGTTTGCCGCCAGACCAGAGGAAAGAAATGAATATCTTGAGATAATCAGTTCGCCCAGTTTCGCCACCGTAATCAGAAGATCGTTGCCATACCGCAATTTTTTCTTACGCAACTTCAAGTGGTACCCGCTCTGAACTAATCTCTCTGACAATGAGATTGCTTCGCTCGCAATGACGGAAAACCACACGTTCAATGTTGACAGAGGACTAGTGGTCTGTCAAAGTTGACTTTCAAGATTCGACCTTCGGTATACTGCTTTCCCGGGCTCTCGGCGGAATCTCATTCGCTACAACTCTCACCAGACGTTAGTAATGTTTAATAGCTATG
>Ga0116144_10002485_pt1 | contig 19865 bp, 14 predicted proteins | sample AD_UKC035_MetaG_FD_89746 | JGI IMG/M metagenome (GOLD analysis project Ga0116144, IMG submission 89746) | Active sludge microbial communities of municipal wastewater-treating anaerobic digesters from USA - AD_UKC035_MetaG | ecosystem: Engineered > Bioreactor > Anaerobic > Digestate | place: USA...
CGCCCATCAACATCCACTGCGACCACTCTGATACTTTTGGAGCAAGAGATTCGGGATGGATACAGATATTCTCCGAAAATGTGCAGGAGGCTTATGATAACCTTATTCAAGCTGTCAGGATATCCGAGCATCCCGACGTCAAGCTTCCCGTGATGGCGACAACTGACGGTTTCATTTTGAGCCATTGCCTTGAAACCCTTGATATGCTTTCCGACGAAGAAGTAAAGGGTTTTGTAAAAGAACCTCCCGTAAGGGAAAATCTTATCAAAAGCCTTCAGGAGAACAAGCCGATAACCATCGGGGCGCTTGACCTGCAGGATTATTACTTTGAACACAGAAGGCAGGCGGCAGAAGGGATGTTAAACGCATTAAAAGTTATTCCCGAAATTGGCAGGGAATACGGGAAAACATTTGGCAGGGAATACGGATTTTTTGAGGAATACAGGCTTGACGATGCAGAAGTTGCAGTTGTGGTGCTTGGTTCCACCGCCGGAACAGCCAAAGAGGTTGTCGACAGGCTGAGAAAAGAAGGTAAGAAAGCGGGCCTTCTGAAAATCAGGGTGTACAGGCCTTTCCCTGCAGAGCTTCTGACAAAAGCTCTTTCGAAAACCAGGGTGCTGGGAATCATGGACAGGGCTGACGGAATGAACGGGGTGTCGGGCCCCCTGTATCCCGAGATATGCGCTGCCATGTACGATGTGCCCGCGAAACCCGAAATTGTTGACTATATTTACGGACTGGGCGGACGGGATATTACGATAGAAGATATAGAGTATATATATAATGAACTTTTCAAGACAGCAGAAAAAGGAAAGAAAGAATACACGCTTAAATACATAGGAGTAAGAGAGTAACAAAGAGATAAAGCTGAAACCCCCTCACCTTGTAAGTGTATCAGGGTAGAGTTCAGGGTAAACCCCTCATCTTGAAAGTGTAACAAAGAAGAGTTTCCCGGATAAGCCCGGGACAAGCCCCTGATAAATACGGGGTAAAAAAAGCGAAAAATCTAAACCCCTCACCTTGAAGAAAATATTAAAGAAGAGTTCGGGGTAAAGGAGAATAAAACAATGCCGAGTTTAAAACAGCTTGCAAAAAGAGAAGAAAAATTTGTTTCCGGGCACAGGTTGTGCGCCGGATGCGGCGAGGGTATCGTGGCAAGAATGGTGACGCTTGCAATAGACAAGCCTCTCATAGCCTGCAATGCCACCGGATGCATGGAAGTGGCAAGCACCATATTTCCTTATTCATCGTGGAATATCCCCTGGATACATTCTGCATTTGAAAACGCCGCTGCAACTATAAGCGGAGTGGAAGCAGCCTACCGTTCGCTTAAAAAACAGGGCAAGATAGAAAAGGATACCGTGTTTCTTGCGTTCGGAGGAGACGGCGGAACTTACGATATAGGCCTCCAGTCTCTTTCCGGTGCGGCAGAGAGGGGGCACAAAGTACTTTATGTGTGCTGCAACAACCAGGCGTATATGAACACGGGTATCCAGCGTTCATCAGCAACCCCAAAAGCAGCGAGTACAAGCACTTCTCCTTCGGGCAAAGTTCTTCCTGGGAAGGTGCAATTCCAGAAAGACCTTGCTTCCATAATGGTTGCCCACAATATTCCTTATGTGGCCACTTCCATTCCGGGCAAATGGAACGACCTTACGGGGAAAGTCGAAAAAGCCATTTCTTTTGACGGGTTCACTTTCATTGACGTGCTGACTCCATGCCGGCTGGGATGGCCGCACGACCCTGCAATGACCATGGAAATATCAAGGCTCGCCGCCGATACCTGCATCTGGCCTCTTTACGAAGTTGTAGAAGGCAAGTATAAAATAAGCTACAGGCCTAAGGAGAAGAAACCGGTTGCCGAGTGGTTCAAACTCCAGAGAAGGTTTGACCATCTTTTGAAACCGGCAAATGAGGAACTTCTTGCCGGCATACAGGCAGAGGTGGATAAGCGCTGGGAGCTTCTTCTCAAGAAAAGCGAAGGATGATAAATAAAAATGAATTCCCTTCTACTTGCGGGGGGTGCTTTATTGTTGTTTCTGGCGGCATACCGTTTTTACGGGAGAAAACTCGAAAAGCTCTGGGATGTTTCTCCTGAAAATCAGACACCTGCCGTTAAACATCCTGACGGTATCGATTACGTTCCGGTTAAACACTGGACAATTCTGTTCGGCCACCATTTTGCTTCCATATCCGGGGCGGGGCCCATACTGGGACCTGTAATTGCCTGTATGCTCTGGGGATGGCTTCCTGCGGCTCTCTGGATAATCTTCGGCTCGATATTCCTGGGGGGTGTTCATGATTTCTCATCGCTCCTGTTAAGCCTGAGGCATAAAGGCGGAACTCTGGGCGAGATTACAGAGTCGGTGATGGGACGCAGAAGCAAGATTATCTTTCTTATATTTCTCTGGCTTACCCTTATCCTGGTAGTTTCCGTGTTTGCCTCCGTTACCGCCAGCACCCTTGTTCAGGAACCGCATATTGTTATACCGACATTCGGTCTCATACTTGTAGCTGTTTTTTTCGGGGTTCTTGTATACAGGTTCCGGTTTTCTTACGTTCTTGCAACCGTCATTTCCATGGTTCTGATACTTGCATGTTTTATTCTCGGAGTAAAATTCCCTTTCTCCCTTAGTTCAGGCGATGCCATGAGAGCGTGGATTCTCATACTCCTGCTCTATTCCTTTCTTGCCAGCATCCTCCCTGTAAATCTGCTTTTGCAGCCGCGGGATTATCTTTCTTCATTCATACTTGTATTCGGACTGCTGTTCGGATATGCGGGAGTTATAACTGCGAGGCCTGTGATACACACACCTGCGTTCATATCCTTTACTTCGGCGAAAGGCAGTTACCTGTGGCCCATGATGTTTGTCATTATCGCATGCGGGGCAATAAGCGGGTTCCACAGTCTTGTTGCAAGCGGAACTACGGCAAAACAGATTACAAGCGAAGCTGATGCCAGAAAAATAAGCTATGGAAGCATGCTGACGGAAGGGGTGCTTTCCATACTTGCTCTTTTGTGCGTATGCGCAGGACTCTACTGGAACAAAGCCGGTTCTTCTCTTAATTATCCCCAGATGATGGAGACAGGCAACTGGATAGGTACGTTTGCGGCAGGGTACGGACAAGTGACTTCAAAAATTCTCAATCCCGGTGCGGGGAAAATGCTCGCGATAGTCATGATAAACGCTTTTGTTCTGACAACCCTCGATACAGCTACAAGGATAACCAGGTATCTTTCACAAGAGCTTTTCGGGGAGAGCTGGAACATCAGGTTTTTCAGGAACCGGTATTCCACTACATTTATCGTTATTCTTATCTCTGGTTACCTTGCATTCGGCAACTGGCAGAAAATATGGCCTGTATTCGGGGCGGCCAACCAGCTGGTTGCTGCAATAGCTCTTTTTGTTGCAGGGCTTTTCCTTCTCAGCAAAAAGAAATTCTCGATGCTGACTTTTGTCCCTGCGGTTATCATGTTTATGACGACAATTGCGGCCCTCGCCTATCAGATGCAGGATTTTTACCGCCACAAAAACTTTCTTCTCGGAAACATATCCCTTCTGCTTATAGTTCTTGCCGTTTTTGTAATAATGGAAAGCGTCCGTAAAATCCCGAATACCCGATGAGCCGCGGCCGGTTTATGCATGTCAATTTATGTGTTATAATATGAACTGTTTATGCAATAGGTTTTAAAGAGAGGTTGTCAAAATGAAGAAAAAACAAGAAAAAGCCCATAAAAAAACAATTACTTTCCAGGAAGAAAACAAAAACAAGATAGAACAGAAATGTCAGGCTATTTTTGAAAAGACCGCTCTATACGGTGAACCTTTAACAATTAACAGTGAACGTTTATGCAAATGTGGTCCTACACATATTAATTGTATGTCTCCCAAGGAGTGGTTAAAAGCTCAAATTGGGGTTTGGAAGTTTTTTTATGAAACCAGAGATATAAGAGATAAAGCTGTACACCCCGCAACTTTTCCAATATCGCTTGCAAAAAGAGTCATTGAATTATTTACTCATAAAGGCCAATTGGTACTGGACCCTTTTGTTGGAAGTGGAACGACTCTTATTGCGGCTAATGACCTTGATAGAAACGCAATAGGTTTTGACCTCAAAAAAAATTACATTGAATTATGTGAAGAAAGGCTTAAAAAACACTGTAATCTGTTTAATGATTGCAGCCAAATTGCTGTTCAAGATGATGCAAGAAATATTGCGAAATATATAGAACCTGAAAAGGTAAATTTAATTTGGACATCGCCTCCTTATGCGAATCTCCTGAATCGCAAAAGGAAAAACAAATCAAGAAGAGACAGAAATAATGAACAATTTGGCAAAATAGAACAATACTCCCAGGATGAACGTGATTTAGGAATATTATCCCTTGATGCTTATAGTGTGGCCATGGGAGATATTTTTGAAAGCTTGTTGCCTCTGATGAAAGAAAAAGCCCACTGCGTTATCAATGTTCCGGATATGTGGTGGGAGAATCGGCGCATAACTCTTCATGTCTCATTGATTGAAGAACTTCGTGCAAGAGGATATGAATTGCGGAATATTATAATTTGGGATCGTACCAATGTTGTTAATAAAATTGGCATTTTTGGTTGGCCAAGTAATTATATTACCATGGGAGTTACATTTGAATATTTATTAGACTTCTGGAAGCCTCCCAAAAATGAAAAAAAATAAATTGAAGAACATAAAATTATTCAATAAAGAGGAATTGATTAATGAAATTAGATCAATTGCCTCACGGGGATGGCATAAAAGCGTAAAGCTTACGATAGATGCAAGAAATGATGGCGCTGTTGGGAATACCTTAGAGGCTTTGCTTGGAATATCCGAGAACAATCTTCCAATACCTAATGCAAGGGAATGGGAACTCAAAGGTCAACGTTTGCATACCTCTTCATTAATTACTTTGAAACACATTGAACCTTCTCCAACGGGAGCTCATATTGTTAGCAATATTCTGCTTCCCAAATATGGATGGCCTCATAAGAAAGCAGGACTAACTTATCCTGATTCAGAAATGAGTTTTCGTTCAACCACGAGTGCTAAATGCTTTACAAATAGAGGATTTAAGATAGTTGTTGATAGAAAAGAGAAAAAGTTGAAATTTGTTTTTGATTATACAAAAGCTGATTTGTTGAACAATGAAATTAAACAATGGCTAAGGTCAGTTGAACATAAAGTGGGCTTAGGAACCATAAGTCCCGAACCTTATTGGGGATTTGAAGATTTAGAATATGCCATTGGTGAGAAAATTAAAAATTGTTTCTATATAATAGCAGAGTCAAAAATTGAAAATAAGCACGAATTTTTTGCTTTTAGGAATCTATTTGTATTATCAGGATTTTCATTTGAAAAATTTTTATCTTGTATCGAAAAAGGCAATCTGCTAATAGATTTTGATGCACGGACAGGACATAATCATGGGACAAAATTCAGACTTAAGCAAAACTCATGGGCAGACCTCTATAGCAAGGTAAACAAAAATTTTTAATTTAACAATAAAAATTATCAGGAGAATAAAAAATGGGAAGATTTGAAAAAGAAAAACTTGCGGATAGCGAAATAGGTAAGCTTAAAGAACTGAGCAGGCTGTGCAAGGGAGATATCCTGACTATGACAAGCATTGCCAACTCGGGGCATCCCGGAGGTTCGATGTCGTCTCTTGACATGTACCTTACGGTTTTCTCTTATGCGGATATCGCACCCGGCAGGGTGGACGACCCTTCAAGAGACAAGATTGTAGTCAGCCACGGCCATACGTCCCCGGGGGTTTACGCCGCCATGGGCAGGCTCGGCTTTTTTGACATAGAGATGGCAGTTGCAACCTTCAGGCTTTCGGGCAGCATCTTTGAGGGCCATGTGGTAAGAAAGGTTCCCGGAGTGGAATGGGGAACGGGAAACCTGGGACAGGGCCTTTCCGCCGGCTGCGGCCTTGCGCTCGGAGACAGGCTGCATAAGAGGGATACGCATATATTTGTCCTGATGAGCGACGGGGAACATACCAAGGGACAGATTGCCGAGGCGAGGCGGTTCGCAAGCAAGTACGGGATGAACAACATAACAGTGATTGTCGACTATAACAAGATACAGATAAGCGGGAAAACAGACGATATAATGCCCTGCAGGATATGCGCCAATTACACGGCTGACGGGTGGGAAACCATGGAGGTGGACGGCCACGATTTCGGAGAACTTTACGCCGCTTTGAAAAAATCCGTTGAAACCCCCAAACCCTTCTGCATCATTGCCCATACAGTTCTGGGAAAGGGCGTTTCTTTCATGGAGAACCAGTACAAGTACCACGGGAAAACACTCGATGATGATTCGTACAATAAAGCGATGGCAGAACTTAACCTGCCGCCGGTTCTCGACAGGTACAGGGAGCTGCGTACAAGAAAATGGGATTATCCTGAAAGAACGTTCAAGTTTGAGCCAGAATTGAAGGAAGGCGAACCGGTTGTTTACAGAAGCGACGAAAAGACGGATAACCGAAGTGCATACGGAAAAGCCCTTGCAGAACTGGCAAAAGCAAATGCGGACAACAGCCGGTACCCCGTAGCTGTCTTTGACTGCGACCTTGCAACCTCTGTAAAGACGGACCTTTTTGAAAAGGCGTTTCCCGAAAGGTTCTTTCAGGTCGGCGTGCAGGAACATAACGCGGCAACCATGGCGGGTGCCGTATCGACAGATAAAGTGATTAGTTTCTTCTCGGACTTCGGGGTCTTCGGGGTGGACGAAACTTATAACCAGGCGCGCCTTAACGACCAGAATTATACAAACCTCAAGCTGGTCTGCACCCACATAGGATTGGATGTTGGGGAAGACGGAAAGACACACCAGTGTATAGATTACGTGGGAACGCTGAGAAACCTGTTCGGATTCAAAATAGTTATTCCCGCCGACCCCAACCAGACCGACAGGGTAATAAGGCATGCTGCGGGACAGCCCGGCAACTGGTTTGTGGGCATGGGACGCTCCAAGGTTCCGGTTGTCACGAAAGCCGACGGTTCTGTTTATTTTGACGAAAAATACAGGTTTGAATACGGTAAATCGGATATTCTCAGGGAGGGGAAAGACGGATTCATAATAGCGATGGGCTGCATGGTTCCGAGGTCCCTCAAGGCGGCTGAAATACTTAAAGGCAAAGGAAAGGAGATAGGCGTCATAAACATGAGCTGCCCTCTCGAAATAGACGAAAAAGCAATAGAAAAGGCTCTCTCTGCAGGTTTAATCGTCACCATGGAAGACCACCACATAGATACGGGGCTGGGCATGACGGTGGGGTTATACCTGCTGGGGAAAAAGTATGCCGGAAAGTTCCACAGGCTCGGGGTTACGGAATACGGCAGTTCGGGCGAACCCGACTACCTTTTCAAAAAAGAAGGACTGGACCCTCAGTCGGTGGCAGATTTCATAACAGCCCGGCTCAACAGGGCTGGATAAAGAGTCCCTTGAAAAATGTTAGCGGTAAACATCTCTGCGATGTTTTATTCTATATATATAGATTTGTTTATTTAGATCGTCGATTCTATAAAGAATACGGTAATTTCCTGAGCGGATTCGGTAACCTTCCATTACAGTGAGTTTATGGCAGCCGTGGGGACGTGGATTTTCAGCAAGCTCAAGCATCGCATCTCTTACCTGCGTGAATAATTTCTCTTCAAGCGTGTCAAGATCTTTCGCAGCAGAGGCAATCAGCATAATCTTATACATTGCGTGTCTTCACATAATCCGCGAGAGAAACGGCTGAAAGTTCTTCATTCTTGAGCCTGTTCATGTCGAGGATGTCTTCCTTTAATTCCTCTGCAGAAAGTTTTTCCTCGAGGGATTTTTCTACGAAAAAACCGTATTTCATGCCGTGTTCCCTGCAGAATTTTTTCATTCTGTCCGCGGTTTTACCATCGATTTTTACTGAAAGGGTATATTTATCCATATTCTCCTTTTATAAGAATTTTACTTACTTTTTCTTTAATTGTCAATAAAAAGAAAGAAATAAATATATGCGCCTGATTTATATAAAAATTGATGGTTCCGGACAAAAGGTGTATTATATAAAAAGGAAATTCAAAAACATACGACAGGTCGTTAAAATACTTTCTTAAGGTATGGCACGAAAAACTCGGCGGGGAAAATGGATAAAACAGGCTGGATGGAAAAGCTGATTTTCGCTCTTGACACGACAAGCGCAGCCGAAGCTGAAAGATTCGTGGAAGAGCTTGATGGGGTTGTAACGTTTTTCAAGGTAGGCATCATACTCCACACCGCCGCGGGCCCTGAATTCGTTTCACGACTTCTGAAAAAGGGAAAGAAGGTTTTTCTCGACCTCAAGTTCTTCGATATAGGAGAGACCGTAAGGGACGCGGTAAAGTGCGCCGCAGATTCAGGAGTTGATTTCCTTACAGTCCATGCCAACAGGCAGGTCATGGAATCGGCGGTGGAAGGCAAAAAAGGAAGCAGGCTGAAAGTGCTGGCGGTAACACTGCTGACCAACCTTAACATTGCCGATACGGGCGAAGCCTCAGGCGCAATCACAACGGAAGAACTGGTTCTTCACAGGGCGAAGATGGCTGGGGAATCAGGATGCGACGGGATAATAACATCGGGCAAAGAGATACAGATGGTAAGAAATTCCACGGGACACCGTCTTCTGATTGTCACCCCCGGTGTCCGTCCCGCGGGAGTTTCAACCGACGGACATAAAAGGTTTGTCACCCCTTTTGAAGCAATAAAGGCGGGCGCGGACTACCTTGTAGTAGGCAGGCCCATAAAAAATGCCCCCGACCCGCGGCAAGCCGCCGCAGGGATTCTCAAAGAGATAGAAAGTGCATTGGAATAAAACCTCAAAAGATTTTTCCGCAGGTTCACAGGCTTGCATGGCAAGATGCCTTACAGCTGAAATTCCCCTTTGACCTCCGATGACACAATGGAAAAGAAGAACCGCAACCTCGAAAGGCGCGTTATCCTGCAGGAAGACGCCAATATGCCCGTGGAAGCTCTTGGCATAGATATGGAGGACTGGATATCCTTTCGGTTCGACCTGATGGACGCGAAAGAAAGCCCTGTCGATACCGTTATGTGGGATATGGGTTTTGCGGAAGACAGTTTCGCCACGTGGACGGGAAGCTCTCTTTTGCCTCCGGTGAACCATGAGGGCTACAACAGGTGGTTTACCCGGGGAATAGACTGCGTGAAGAAACTGGTGGAAGAAACCCGCAAGCGCGGCATGGAGGCAATCTGGAACCACAGGGTTTGCCCCGTGGATTTTCCCGTTCCCTACGCCGTCCAATGCCCTTTCGATTCTCCCCTGCGCAATAACTATCTTAAGAGCCAGCATCCAGGCTGGATAAATGAATGCTGGTGGCCAAGGGGATTGTGGAACCTTGCTTCCCGTGGGTTGCGCAAACACAAGCTTAAATATTTCCGTGAACTGATGACCCGTTACGAATTTGACGGGCTGGAACTTGATTTTGCCCGGCATACTCCCTGTCTGCCCCAGGGCAGGGAATGGGAAAATAGGGAACACGTTACCTCTTTCATCAGGCAAACCAGGAAATTGTTGTGTGAACTTGAGGCGGCCGGCAATAAAACCCTGACTCTCGGTGCACGGGTTGCGGAGAATGTCGAGGGCTGCCATGCCGACGGGTTTGAAGTTGAAAAATGGATAGAGGAGGAATTGATAGATTTTCTTTTGCTCGGCGGCCGCACTTCAAGGGTCGCCCTGGATGAGTTTAAATCCCTGTGCAAAGACAAATATGTAAACATATATCCGTCTTTTGACGGGTTTCATGCCGGCGACGGGTACTTCTCGCCTCCCGTTGAATATTACAGGGGGGTATTCAGCAACTTTCTCTTCCAGGGGGCCGACGGCATCAGTCTTTTCAACTGGACATGCGCCCGGGAGACAAAATACCGGGAGCTTAACCTGCCTGCGGAGTCAAGGTGCCCTTCCCAGGAAACAGCCCTTTGCGAAGCAGGCGGACTTGAAAAGATGAAAGGCAAGAGGAAGATATACGCAGTGGAAAGGCGAGGGGGATATCCATGGGCAGGCACATATCTTTACAGGAACGACAACAAGCCGTTGCCCTTGAAACTGAAGCCGGGAGAGAGCGCCTGTTTGCCGGTTTACATCTACGAACGGTTTTCTGCCGGTGCGTATGCCGCCAGGCTTGAAGCGGTTATGTTCAACGGCAGCGATAAAACCCGGGTCACAATCCGGGTCAACGGGAAAAAACTTGAGATGGAATCTTCCGATACCTCATGGAAAGACGGCCAGATATACGGAGACGGGAAACAGGCAACCTCCGGAAATTACAGGGCGTACGTTATAGACCCGGAACAGAAGCTTCTGAAACTTTCTTTCACGCTCCCGGTGAATTTTTTGTCTGCCGGAGAAAACAAAATCGGAATATCCCTCTTAAAGGCAGATACAGCCGTTACTATCGAAAAACTTGAAATTACGGTGTTCAGGGGATAAGAAAAAGAAAGGCCGTCAGAAAGAATTGAGCATCTGGAAATAACGTGCATAAAAAGAAATCACAATATATCCTATATATGCGGCTACAATAAGATAAACCGCCACGGGCAGCAACTTAACAAACTGTTCGACGGCTACATCCGCCTCTTCCTTGAGATACCCTGCAACCCTGTCGAGTGTTTCGTCCATGGAGCCGCTAACCTCGCCGGTTTTAAGCATATCGTGTACGACTGAAGGCATCCAGCTTTTTCCCGCAAAAATATCTGAAAGTTTTTTTCCTTCCTTCAAAAGAGGAACGGATTGCCTGATATCGTTTTTCATGTATGCATTGCCGACGGTCCCCCCTGCAAGTTCCACTGCCCTCACAATTCCGACACCTGCAATGTAAAGGGTGGTAAAAGATTTCAGGAACCTTATAATATCCATTTTTTGCAGGAATTTCCCAAGCCACGGGATATCAAAAATAATCCTGTCTCTCTTTTCTGCAAGATAGCCAACCCTGCCGGAATACCTGTACAGGAAAACGGCGGTGAAAAAAAAGATGTAGAGAAAGGCGAGAAAAGGCAGTACCCTGACGAGAAAAGCTCCAAATCCTTTGAGGAAAAGAACCGGAACCGCCGGTATGAGGACTGCCAGGTGGAGCAGTACTACGGGATAAGTCAGTCCTGCTATCAGCTTGTTTCTTATGCCTGACGAAAACTCGAAATATTCGGCAAGTCTCGCCATGCTTTCAGGAAGGTTGCCGGATGCCTCTCCGGCTTCCACGACTCCTGTTTCAAAAGAAGAAAAAATTTCAGGACTGAAAACCTCCATCGCTTCTGCCAGTGTTTTGCTTTCGGCAATGTTCTTTCTGAACGAAGAGACAACGTTTTCAAGGATGCCTGGTGTATTATGCTCGAGATTTCCCAGTGCCGAAGACAGGCTGAAACCTGAAGACAGCAGAGTGGCGAGCTGCCTGTAGAAAGTTTTTTTATCGGGTGTCCCCCCTGCAAATATGTTTTGCGGCATCTCAACGGTCCTCTTTTGTGCCTTCCTGCAGTATTTCCGTCTCCCTTTCTTTATTGAATACCGAGTATATTACAGGGACGAGAAAAAGAGTTACAATCCCGGCCAGTAACAGTCCTCCCATTGCCGTTATGCCGAAAGGTTTCCACATTTCGCCGCCCGAACCCTTGCCAAGTGCCAGGGGCAGCATGCCGAATGTCGTTGTCAGAGACGTAATAAGCACCGGGCGCATGCGCCTGCTGCCGGCGGTCACTATTGCCTCGTGTACGTTCATTCCCCTCGACCTCAGGAGGTTTGTGTAATCCACAAGGACAATGGCGTTATTGACAACAACTCCTATGAGCATAATCATTGCCATGAAGGACATTATAGAGAATACCGAACCCGTGACAAGAGATGCCCAGATAACTCCTATAAAAGAAAAAGGTATGGAGAAAGAAATAATGAAAGGCGTCTTCAGGGATTCAAACTGGGCTGTCATCACCATGTATACGAACAATATCCCGAGAAGCAGAAGCCATGTCAGTTCTGCAAAGGATTCTCTCTGTTCCCGCACCTCGCCTCCCATTTCAACATTTATATTCTGGGGAATATCCAGTTTGCCGATGCCTTCTTCGATATCCTTCTGTATCTCGCTTATGGAACGTTTGTACGTATCGCACCCCACAATTATAATCCTCTGCCTGTTTTTCCTGTCTATCTGTACGGGGCCCAGTCCGAAATCTATGGAGGCAATATCCTGCAGTTGTATAGTGGTCCCCTGCCCGGTGGGCACAGGTATTTGGGATATCTTCGAGATGTCGTACCTGTCTTTTTCGGACAGCTGCACGAAAACGTCAAAATCGTCGTCTCCGTCCCTGTACCTGCTTGCTTCATAGCCGTAAAAATATGTCCTGAGGGTTTGGCCGGCTGCTGCCGTGTTGACTCCGAGATATTTTGCTTTTTCCCTGTCAAGCTCTATATGGAGTTCCATGCGGGGGTCTTTGAAAGAAAGCTGGGTATTGACTGCTCCCCTGACTTTTGAAACCAACTGTTTAACCTGCGAGGCCCACGTCAAAAGCGCGTCGAGGTCTTGCCCAGTCAGTTCCACCTCAATCTGCTGTCCCTGCTGCATCCCCCCGCCCATACCTCCTGATGTTGCAACGGAAAATCTTTCTACGCCGGGTATCTTTTTCATTTCTTCTCTTATGGCGTAAGCAATATCGTTTATATGTTTGGTTCTTTTGTTCTTCTCGGCAAATTTAACTTGAAATTGCCCTGAATTGGGCCCTGTTCCTCCTCCCATCATGGTTCCCATGCCTCCTTCCGACTCTCCTTCTGTCGCGTACCAGAAGAGCCTTTCGGGAGTTTTTGTATCTACTATTCTGCCCGTTTGCCGGAGAATTTTGTCCGTTTCCTCTATCCTTGAGGATTCATTCAGCGAAAATTTTATTTCAATCTCTCCCGTGTCAGACGAGGGGAAAAATTCGCTCGGCACAAACCTGCTCATGTAAATACTTGCGGCAAAAATGACGGACAAAGGAATCAAGACAAGAGGTTTATTGGCCAGGCAGAATTTCAGGAACTCCCTGTATTTGTTTTCCAGGCGGTTCAAAATGACCTCGCCTGCCGTGTAGAATCTTGAATCGACGTGTTTTTCAGGGTTGCCTGCCGGAACTGTTTTCAAAAGTTTCGATGCAAGCATGGGCGTGAGAGTAAGAGCTACAAAAAGGGATGCAAAAATGGTAATGCCTACAATAGAACCCAGCTGCCTGAAAAGAATGCCGGTTATCCCTGACGAAAAAACGAGAGGAACAAATACAATGACCGTTGTAAGGGACGAAGCGATTACGGCGCCGCCAACCTCTTTTGTCGCTTCTATGCTTGCCTTGACGGGGTCGTAACCTTCTTCGATATGGCGGGAAATATTCTCTATGATAACCACGGTATTGTCAACGACCATTCCTATGGCTATGGCAAGGCTCATGAGCGAGATGACATTGATGGAAAGATTGCCCGCAAAAAGGTATATGAAAGCGACAATAAGAGAAAAGGGTATGGTCATGGCTATTATCAGGCTTGTTTTCCACCTGCGCAGGAACAGGAAAGCTATCAGTATGACGAGAATTCCGGCGATTAACGTTGTGGATTTTAGGTTGTCTATAGTCATGACTATGAAGTCGGAAGAATCAAACGGAATGTCAATCTTGACGTCCGGCGGAAGGGAAGATTTTATTTTCTCGAGTGTTTTTCTTACGGCTTCAGAAACGGCTATGACATTTTCTCCAGACTGCCTCTGGACTACCAGTACGATTGCTTCGTCTCCGTTATGGTACGATTTTGCCGTTTCCTCTTCGAATGTATCCTTAACATCCGCTATATCCCCGAGAAAGACAGGGTTCCCCTGGTATGTTGTCAAAAGAATTTTCTCTATTGCCCCTGCTTTCTGAAATCTGCCTTTCATGCGCATAAAATAATTGCGCCTGCCTTCCTTGATTTTCCCCAGAGGAACATCTATGTTTTCTTCTGCAAGTCGCTGTATTACGAGGGAGGGAGGAATGTTGTATGCTTTTATCTTGTTCCAGTCGAGAATTACCTGTATCTGTCTTTTAAGTCCGCCGAACGAAGATATATTGCCGACGCCTTTGGTTCTCTGGAGAGGTGTCGTGATATTCCTGTCAACTATGTACTCAAGGTCTTTCCATGATTCGGAAGCGGAAATGGAAACGGCCATTACGGGAATCATTTCCGTAGACATCTTGAAAATGATGGGTTCCTCGCTGTCAGGGGCGTTCTTTTTAATTGTTCCCTTGGCAAGGTCGAGGTTGTTTCTTATGTCGGATGTTGCAACATCCAAATCGGCCCCCCAGTCGAACGTGCAGGTTACCATGGAAAGATTATCCTTGGAGACGGAATTCAATTCGTCAAGGTTCGGGACCGTAGACAGAGTATCTTCAAGTTCCCTGGTTATATCGCTTTCAACGTCGCTTGCACTTGCTCCCGGGTAAGGGATTATTACCGTGATAGCGGGCAATTCGATTTTGGGAAGCATTTCTATCGGCAGTTTTATCGTGGCCAGTATGCCAAGAAGCAGTATGCCCAAAAAGACCATCAAGGTTGCATAAGGCCTTTTTACCGTCAGTTCAGATATAACCATTTTTGCCGTCTTCCTTTATCTTTGCGAGGGCTTTATCACCCGTTTAATAAGAAACTTTCACCTTTTTCCCTGTTTCAAGAATACCCTGAGAAGATACGACGACAGAATCTCCCTCTTTCAACCCTTTTGTTATCTCCGCCATTCCTTCCCACGTATCCCCTATTTCCAGGTATGTTTTCTCCACAGTGCCGTCTTCTATCTTGAAACAGTAATAATTTCCGCTTCCCTGCATTTTCATAAGAGCGTCGAGAGGCAAAGCAAGAATTGCCCTTTTGCCCGTTTCTATGACGGCCCTGGTGAATAAACCTGGTTTTAAACGGAAAGAAGGATTGTCGACAAGAATCTCGACTTTTGTCGTCCTGGTTACAAAATCAGTAACAGGCATTATTTTTTCAATCTTCCCGCGAAACACTACTCCCTGGTAAACATCTGTTTCAATTGACACGTTCTGTCCGTGCCTTATTTTTTTTATATCTGTCTCTCCTATGGGAACAATTATTTTTACCTTTGATATGTCGATTATTTCTGCCAGCGGAGAAGACTTGCTCATGCTGCTTTCCGTAACAAGCTCGCCTTCATCAATGAACTTTTTGGAAACAATGCCGGACATGGGTGAAAATATTCTTGCATCTCTCATTTTTCTCTTTTCCATCTCGAGCTGTTTTTCCAGGCCCAGTATCCTTTCTTCGGCCGCCCTGTAGAGCGTTTCAGTGTCCTCAAATCTCTTTGGAGCCACGGCGCCTTCCTCCGCAAGCCTTTTGTACCTGTTGTAATCCTGCCTGATATTTTCAAGCTGGTATTTCTGGGCATTTATTTCGCTTTCAACCTGCTCGATTCTCAGCTGCCTCTGCTGGCTTTCAATAACTGCGACAAGGCTTCCCTTTTCAATTAACGCGCCCTCTTTTATCGCCAGTTTCTCCAGTATTCCCGATACTTCGGGGTAGATAACAATCGTTTTCAGTGGCTCTATGTTGCCCACTGCCGTTATCCTCTCCTTCATTTCTACGGTTATGGCTTTTTCTGCAACGACAGAAATCGTTTCATCCTCAGTTATTTCATTAAAAGAAGGTTTGTTTTCCGCTTTCTTCTTTAGGGCAAATGCCCTGAATAAGAGCAATATTGCCAGCACTACTGCCAAAAGTATAAGATATTTCGCTTTTTTCATTGTTTTCTCCTATCCGCCGAGTTGAAAACCCGGGCAATAAAAACCTTATTCCATGAGCCGGCGAAGAATCTGCGCCTCCGCCAAGAATTCTTTTACGTCCATCTCTTTTATCAGGTTTACTCCCCTGCTTGCCCTTATCCGTGCAAATTTGCTTCCCCCGAAAAAATCTCTTCCGAGAATCTTCTTAATGGAGGACCCCTGTTCAACCATTATCTTCTGCGCGAGCTCTGAAAACAATCCGTCGTATTCCGGACTCGGGAATGATGCGGTTTTTTGGGAAGAGAAACATATCTGGAACGCGCTTTTCAATATTGCAAGGGAATTCATGGATACGGGCACGTATATATTGGCATCTGCCGGATGGAACCTCTGCCAGACATTCCTGTAGCCCCATATCTTAAGATTTTTCCCCCTTTCCTGGGAATATCTTTCCACTGCACTGGCAATTATCTGCAGTACCTTGTAATGCGTATCCGGGCCCGTGCTTTCCGGGTCAAAAGCCACGGTTACGATATCCGGCTGCAGTTTTTCAAGTATTGCAAGGAAAGGCTTTACGTCTCTATGCCACTCGGGTTTGGGAGTGAAGATGTCACCGGTGTAAAATCCAAGACGCAGGTGGTATATATTATCGCAGCTGAAACCCAGGTGCGCCCAAAGAAGCTCTTCTTCCCATTCTCTTATCATGCCTTTTATCATCTGGATTTCGCGGATGTCTTTCTTGCCGGGGTAGGATTTGAGCAAATTTTTTTTCAGTTGCTCTGTTATCTGCATAACCTCTTTCTTGTCCTGCGAACCGGCAATTTCTGCAATGTTTCTGAAAGTCCTCCGGGCTTCTGCCTCTTTCTTCATTTCAATGCTGTCTGCCGCCACTCCGTCAAGGTATTGATACACGTCCCTGTTTTTTGCAACGGTATTGCGGGGGCTGAAATAATCCTTTTCAGCCAGTAGCTTGTTTAACAGTCCTTTTGCTGTAAAGCATTGAAGGTTTTCAAGCATGGATAAAGTGTAAGAATTGGTTATGGAAGTGAAACCGCTGGTAAGAGTGGCGAAGAAATGAAAGTTTGTGGGCTGTCTTACCAGGTGAAGTATGTAGGGAAGGTATCCCAGCATAATGTCGTCATGGTGCGGGGCAGTGTGGAGAAATGTAACATTCTCGACATTATGGACACCCCTTTCAAGCCTTTTTGAATAATTTTCCCGTATCCTTTCAGCAAGGGATTCAAGATTGAATTGACCGTTTTTGGACAGGAGAATTGCACCGTTCACATCTTCCTGAAGGTCCTTGAGCGTGACGTTATTGATATTTTTATTCAATTTTGCGGTAATGTCTGTCAGGATTTTTTCCTGTTCCCGAAAGGGAATTTCCTCATGCATTTCCAGCCTTGCTTTTTTTCTTCCTGTCAGCATGGATGCCGCACCTGCCGTTATATAGAACCTGGCTCCCTGCCTTTTATGCAGACAGGTTGCGGGATACATTATGGAGGGTTCATCTTCCATGCTGTGCTTTATAACGCTTGCCTTGCTTTCTCCGGCGGCCATGACTATTGCCGCAACAGAAGGATTTTTTGTTATCGTGGAAAGTCCCATGGTAAGAACGGCTTTATTTCTTGACATTTCCATGCCGCCCATGTCCAGGGCTGAAGCTGCCGCGGTTTCATAGTTTATGTTTATTACCCTTGTAATTGAATTGTGGTCGGAACCTCTTATGTTGAACGCAATATGACCGTCAGGTCCTATTCCTCCCAGGAAAAAACCTATCCCTCCGAGCTCTTCTATCCTGTTTTCGTATTCCATGGCGAAACTGTCTATGGCGTAGAGAGCTTTCTGCTGGTGAAGTTCCGTTTGATTCTTCGGACTGCGGAACCTGAGGGAAAGGTCGGCCTTGCCGTCAGGAAAGATATCTCCGAGATTCTTTCCCGCAGGCGCTCCTGTTCTCCATGTATCCATAAGAATGCATTTTTTGGGGTCAAAACCGAAATCTTTTATGTAAAAAGTCTTGATATAGTGGGTAAAGCTATTTTCCCTGGCGGGGTCAATAGGGTAAAATTCGTCTATCTGTATGAACCAGTAGGATTTCATGTCAGGTTTTCTTGACGGGTCAATGGACCAATGTTCAAGTTCTTTCCTTGTTTCCTTATTATTCCAGCCGGACAAGAAATACCTGCTCCATCTCAGGAAGTGTTCGGGCGTTTTCCCCGTAGGAAGGGATATCACTCCCTCGGGGTTCAGCAAAAGCCATTCCATGAAACGAAGGGCCGCAATTTTGCCAAGCAATGGAAAATTTGGGACTTCTACGGCCTTTATTTTTTCATGCGGGTCATAAAGAAGTTTTTTGCCGAATTTTCTCGCAGCGAGTTTTTCAAACTCTGACGAGTTGTTATAATTTCTCATGGGGAAATATTATAACATAATAATTACGTCTTATAAACATTGCAAAAGAAACAGGATGTGCAGATGAGATTTGACTGGCGTCTTTTTAAGTTATATAGTATTTCCTGTGCAGAAGCGGCTGTTTTGACTGCCTTTGAAAAAAACGGCAGATTCCGGCAGAATCCCGTGAGGCAATAGGAGGAATTCGTGAAAAACAACAAGAATTATCCCGTGCTTAAGGAATATCTCGTGGGCAAGTATATAATAGGCATTGCAGATAATATGGGGCCGCGCATACTTAAGTTTGCTTTTAAAGACTGTCCTGAGAAAAACCTTTTCGGGATATTGCCTGGTTTCGGCATGGAGACAGAGGAAGGATTATGGCGGATTCATGGTGGTCACCGGCTTTGGACGGCCCCTGAAGAAACCCCCCGCTCTTATTCCCTGGACGACAAACCTGTGAGGGTAGATGCGAAAAAGGAATATATAAAGATTTCCGGGAATACAGAAATACAGAATTCTGTACAGAAAGAGATAGTTGTAAGGAAGTCCGGCCGGGCTTCCATCGAAGTATTCCACGTGATAAAAAATACGGGCAGATGGACCATTCAACTTGCCTGCTGGGCGCTGACCGTCATGAAAAAGGGAGGATTTGCAGTACTTCCCATAAAAAGGGGGAAGAAGGGACTTCTTCCTGACAGGAGGATTGTCCTGTGGCCTTATACGGATATTTCAGACAGCAGGATTGTAATGGAGAAGGATTTTATCTTTCTCAGGCAGGATGAAAAAGTTTCTGCTCCCTGCAAGATAGGAATTTCGGCAAATCCTTCCTGGACGGCGTACTGGGCTGATGGAATGCTTTTTGTCAAAAAGTTTGTCCCGGAGCAAGGAATATGCCCCGATTACGGCTGCAGCGTGGAAGCCTACACAAACTCTGAGATGCTCGAGCTGGAAACCCTCGGAACAATGAAAAGCCTTGAACCGGGACAGTCAGTGCAACATAGAGAGATATGGAGCATCCTCAAGATGCCGAGCCTTATCCCTTCCCAGGCAGATTTGGAGAAGAAGCTGGGGAAAAGATTTTGCGGCTGATAGTTGGAGTTGATGAACAGGCAATAAGCAACTGACCTTTCTTTACTGCGCCCGCGGATGCGCCTTGTTGTAGAACTCCCTCAGCCGTTCCACCGTAATATGGGTATAAATCTGGGTGGTCGTTATCCGTTCATGCCCGAGCAGTTCCTGCACCGTTCGCAGGTCAGCCCCCCTGTCGAGAAGATGTGTTGCAAAAGTGTGCCTGAAAGTGTGCGGAGTAATATCCCTGTTTATTCCCGCTTTCCGTGCATATTTCCGCACAAGCCTTTCAACGCTCCTGCTTGTGAGAGGTTTGCCGTATTTGTTGAGAAAAAGCCTTTCTTCTTTTCCGTAAGGCCTTTTCTCCATATAAATCATAAGGGCGTCCATTGCAGGTTTTCCCACGGGCACGATTCTCTCTTTCTTGCCTTTTCCGCTGACCCTGGCCAGTTCCTCGACTATGTTGATATCTTTTTTCCTGAGAGCCGTAAGTTCGCCAACCCTTATGCCTGTCGAATAGAGAATCTCGAGAATCGCCCTGTCTCTGAGAACCTGCCATGTCCTACCAGAAGGCGCATTGAGAATTTTAACCATTTCTTCGAGAGTGAGAAACAGGGGCAGCC
>Ga0116144_10002487_pt1 | contig 19842 bp, 20 predicted proteins | sample AD_UKC035_MetaG_FD_89746 | JGI IMG/M metagenome (GOLD analysis project Ga0116144, IMG submission 89746) | Active sludge microbial communities of municipal wastewater-treating anaerobic digesters from USA - AD_UKC035_MetaG | ecosystem: Engineered > Bioreactor > Anaerobic > Digestate | place: USA...
CACCAGGACCCGGACGATGACGGCGATGGCATTCCCACCGAGGAAGAGGGCACCGGAGACACGGATGGCGATGGCATCCCTGATTACCTGGAGCCGAACGATGAGGATACCGATGGGGATGGCATTCCAAACCACCAGGACCCGGATGATGACGGCGATGGGGAACCAACCTCCGAAGAGACTGGCGATGCTGATGGGGATGGTATTCCCGACTATTTGGAAAGTGATGATGATGATACTGATGGCGATGGCGTCGTCAACGAATTGGATACCGATTCGGATGGCGATGGCATCTCTGATGATATGGAACACTACGACGGAACCGTGGGCGATGCCTTCTGTGCTAATTCGGAAGACACCGATGGCGATGGCATCCCCAACTGTCGGGATAACGATGTGGATGGCGACGGCATCCTGAACTACCTGGATGGTGACAGCGACGGTGATGGTATCCGTGATGTAGAAGAGGGTACAGATGATTCTGATAGCGACGGGATCCCTGATTGGCTCGATCCGGTAGCCGGCTCCGATCCCTCTGATGGCGGCGACAGTGATGGCGATGGCATCTCTGACAAGGATGAGGCTGCACCGAATCCGGCAGACCCACCGGACTCTGATGACGACGGCATCCCTGATTACCTGGATCCACTTCCCTACGGCGTCGCCCTCGTGAAAAATGAGAGTGGTGTTGTATGGGCCGGCGAGACCATTACCTACACCCACGTTCTGACGAATGAGGCTGTGGTGACTCAGTCGGTTACACTGGCAACCCAATTGTCTCCTGGATATTCTCATAACCTGTCGCCACAGCAAATCACGCTAGGCCCGCGCGCCCATGCCAACGTCCTACTTACCATTCAGGCCCCCACTACCGCTGTGACCGGCACCCAGGTTACTGCAATAGTCACGGCGACGGCCAGTTATGGCATCACGCGCACCGTGACCATTAGGGATGTCGCTCAGGTGTATGCAATCGAGGTCAGGCAACCTGTCATCTATCTGCCGTTGGTCGTCCGCAACTTTGGCGGCACACCCTGAGTTCAATTTTCCCAAGAGCAAGGCCGGGGCAATCTTCCCCGGCCTTGCTTTTTTTGAGGCTCTTACTACAATTAAAAAGAGCTGTGTTGAAAACTCATATTGAGGTTGGACGTGATGCATATTTTGGTTGTTGATCCCAATGATGTCTTGGCAATGTTACTCACTGAAGAACTGAAGCGCTTAGGGTATGAAGTTACCCAGTGTGCCACCAGCGCCGAGGCGCTCCAGATTGCCCGCGACCACCAGCCCGCTCTCGCCATGTTGGATATGGCGTTGGAATCCCCCGATACATTGACTTTGGCGAACCAATTGCGGGAAGTCTATGCGGATATACGTCTGGTGTTGACGCCATTTATGGGGGAAACCCCTTCCTTAGACGACTCCATCCCTATCCAGGGCGTCCTTCCCAAACCCATCTTTCCACCGGAACTGCCCAACCGACTCGAAGTCATCTTCAAGATCCCTCCGGATCGCTCCGCTGCAGAGGAAGTGTTGCCTGAACCTTCCCCGCCAGCGGGGGCAACTCTCACGCCGCCCCCTGTTGAACCGGTCGCGGCAGAACCCGCTGCCCCGGAGGAGCCTTCCCAGGCCAGCCCGAAGGCGGTGTCTGCTCCAGCTATTGAATTTACTGAAGGCGGGGCTTTCGGTGAGACTGAAGGTGGGCTATCCTATGATGCCTTTGTCCAAAATCGCTTGCGCGTGGAGCGACTGATGGGCAATCTGGCGCAGGAATTGGGGGCGGATGCGGTGCTTTTGACCTACGGCGGTGGACTACTGACGTGGGTGGGGGGCCTGACACAGGGGGAGGCCGAGTCTATTTCACGGGCGGTTGTCCATGGTTGGCGAACCTCAGCGCAGGTTGCCCGTATTCTAGGCCGGGAGCAGGTACGCTTTGAACAAAGCATCGCTGGTGATGACTATATGCTTTACGCACTCAGCGTTGAAGTAAACGCCATCATCGCTGTGGCAGTCCGCGGTGCGGCGCCGTTAGGCCTCCTGCGGCATCGCGCCCGCTCTGCTGCCGAAGAAATCGCACGCCTGTGCGCGGCCTGATGCACTCCCTCACTTGCAGGCAAGTGTTTACCATGCATTTCCTATGACCGGTTTGGCTGTTGTTGCCCTCCTGGTGTTGCTGATCGCTTCCTATCTCCTGTCGTCCCAGCAGTATGTCTGGGACGCTTTTTTGTTGCTGGGTCTAGCGGTCGTCAGCTTATGGGTAGTTTTTCACCGGACTTTTGGAGGACCCTGTTGGGGATGGGGTCGTTGGCGACGATTTCTGCTGCGCACCTGGACCGGGCGAATTCAGGTTGCTGCGGTGTGCCTCTCATTAGCGGTTGCACTAATTGCGCGCAAACCTGCACAGAATGTCAACTATGCCCTTCTGCTGGGAATGTGGTTGAGCGCCATTGGGGTGTTCAGCGCATCTCTCATTCTTCCTCGATTTAAGAATTGCACAATGCGTTGGCCCCTGTCCCTTCTAGAATCCAGCTTGTTGGCCGTACTGTTGCTCATAGCAGCCGCGGTGCGTGGTGTGGGATTGGGATATATCCCGGTCAATCTTGGCGGTGACGAAGGCACCCAATTGTTGGCAGGACTGGATTTGCTTGCACATCCAATGGACAACCCTTTCGCTACCGGTTGGTATTCTGTCCCCACGATGTCATTTTTCGTTTATGGCGTCACGATGCGCTTGTTGGGTGCTACGATAGCGGGCGGGCGGGCGCTTTCCGCAGTGGCGGGCACATTGACTGTTTTAGCGACCTTTGGGTTAGCTAGGACGATGGGCGGGCGTAAGGTAGGCTGGCTTGCGGCCATCGTGCTGACGTTTTCTGCCTATCACATTCACTACAGCCGACTGGCTTCCAACCAGATTTTAGATCCCTTGATCGGTACGCTGAGTCTTTGGCTATTGTGGTATGCAGCAACTTCACCAGCCGAGAGCCGCTGGCAGGAGCCGGCCTGGGGCATCGCGGGCATTGTCACCGGGCTGGGTTGGTATGCTTACTTTGGCGCTCGATGGGTCACCTTCCTGTTGCTATTGGTGCTTGCCTGTTATTGGATTCGCGACCCGCATTTTCTTGAACGATGCTGGCGCGGCTTGCTGCTTTTTGCGGGCGGTTGGCTGATTGTGACTCTGCCACTTCTAGGATGGTATGCAACCCATCCCACTGCTTTGGCAGAACGTTATAATGCTGTCAGCATCTTCGCTTCGGGCTGGCTGGCGCGCGAAGTGACTGTCACCGGCAAAAGCGCTCTCCAACTGCTGTTGGTACAATTTTGGAAGGCGTTGACAGCCTTTCATTTGACGCCTGACCCGACATTTTGGTATTTCCCTCAAAGACCCCTGTTGGATTTCGTAACTGGCGGCTTGATGTTGGTGGGGATGTTGGCTTCCTTTATGCGTTGGAAGTGGCCCTCACGCGCTGCTACACTCTTGTGGTTTTGGACGACTCTGGTGATGGCGTGGGGCATGACCGAGAACCCGCCGAGCAGCCAACGTGGCCTGTTGTTAGTGCCGGCGGTGGCGCTCCTGGTGGCCTGGGGAGTGGTGGCGCTAGAAGAAGTCTTCGTTGGCTGGCGCCGCGAATTCAATTACGTGCTGGGCGCGTTGCTGGCCCTCAGCGCCGTGTTTAACCTGTACTTTTATTTCGGTACCTACACTCCGCGGCGCGTCTATGGCAACCCTAGCGCTGAAAAAGCCACTGCCTTTGCCCACTTTGTTTTGACGCATCCCTTTCCGGCTTGCGAGATGGGCGCGGAACGCGCCCCGGCAACGACTTACTTTTTTGGCCCCCCCGAATTGTACTGGGAATTTGGCACCATAGCTTTTCTGTTGCGCGACCTGCCTGGCGTCAACGTGCTGCCGGAAGACCCTTTGCCGGCAGCGCCGAAACCGGCGCGCTTTGCCTTTACCCCCAACCGCGTTGGAGAACTGGCCGAAGTCGAGGCGCAACATCCCCACGGGCAGTTGGCCGAAATCCGTGCGCCGGATGGACGCCTGCTGATGTTCCTCTATGACTGGCCGTCAGAGGCGGAAGCGTGTTTACCTTGACAATCCCTTTCCTAGGGCTATAATGACCGCGTATTTATCTGGCAATACAGATTCCTAGCCGATCCATCCTGGCCGTGACATGGTTCGGAAGCAAGAAAGGGAGTGATAAGCGTGACGTTTGTAGTGGCCGATGATAATGAATCCTTTGATTCATTGTTGCGTCGTTTTAAGAAAAAGGTGCAGGGCGACCGGATTCTGTCCGAAATCCGCAAGCGGCGTTATTTTGAACAGCCAAGCATTGTGCGGAAGCGCAAGCGGGCAGCCAAATTGCGCAAGAGTCGTCGAACTTCGATGAAAGATCGTCGTAAGCAGTACTGAGAATCCCTATGAGCCTTAAGGAACAACTTCAACATGATTTAAAAGATGCGATGCGTGCCAGAGACGAGCATCGTAAGCTGGCTTTGCGGATGGTGTTAACTGCGGTTCAACTGGCCGAGGTCGAGCATGGTGAACAGCCCTTGACAGATGACGTAGTGGTTGATATTATTCGTAAGGAAGTACAACGGCGCGAGGATGCGCTGAAGTTGATCCAAACAATGGGGCGTGAGGACCTGATCGCGGAAGAGAATGTCGAACTGGACATTTTGAGAGCGTATCTTCCCCAACTGTTAGGCGCGACAGAAATTGCCGCCCTGGCGCGGGAAGCAATCGCGGAAGTGAAAGCGACTTCTCCCACCGATTTAGGTGCGGTGATGCGGGTGTTGATGCCGCGGGTCAAGGGGCAGGCAGATGGGCGTTTGGTTAACCAGACGGTGCGCGACCTTCTTTCCGCCGGATGATTTCCCTAACCTATTCACTGATTAATCTGCAAAAGAGCCCCAATAAGGGGCTCTTTTCTTTTTTTGGGATAGGATGCGATCGACAACATCAATCTCTCTTAGGTGGGTTTCATATCAAGCTCTCTTTGGCCTCTGGCTGATGGGGACTACCCTGGGCGTGCTCTTATTTACCTTTACGCCGAGTTACGATTTAACCATCGGCGATGTGGCCCCTCAGGATATTCGTGCGCCTCAGGACACTACTTACACCAGCCAAATTTTGAGCTTACAGGCCCAAGAAGACGCGGTGCGCCGCGTCGCGGCAATTTATACTGACCCCGATCCCCTGATCGCGCGACAACAGTACGAACGCGCGCGTCAGGTGCTGGCCTACCTGCGCGAGCTGCGCGCCGATACCTACGCTACAGAGTCGCAGCATCATGCCTGGGTCTTGGCCGTCCCTGAATTGGACGACCTATCTTTGAGCGTGGCCCATTCCATTCTATCACTCTCAGAATCCGACTGGAATCGGGTGCAACTGGAATTCCTGGATGTTTTGGACCAGGTCATGCGCCAACAGCGAATCCGTGAGGAGGACCTGCGCAGTGTGCGTGGGCGGATCCCGGCGCAATTGTCCCTTGACTTGACACAAGATCAGGCGACTATTGTGGCCGAATTGGTGCAACGTTTCCTCAAGCCCAACGTTTTTTACGACGACACTGCCACACAGAAAGAACGGGAAAAAGTGCGTGAAGCCACCGCGCTAGTTCCTCGTAACTTTCGTGAGGGACAAATTATTGTGCGGGAAGGCAGTGTCATTTTGGCGTTGGACCTGGAAGCCTTGGAGGAGTTGGATTTAACCTCACACACGTTTGAACTACGGGACAATGGCGATGACATTCTCTTTGCCCTCGCCTTGTTGCTGGGGCTGGCCCTGTATATATGGCGTCTGCAACCGGACGTTTTGGATGTTGGACGCCAGGAAATTCTTCTGACAATTCTGCTCACCGTCTTTCTGATCCTAACCCGCCTGTTGGTTCCCACCGGTGATTTGCTGCCTTATCTGTTCCCTGGCGCCGCTATGACGATGCTGCTTGCGGTCACCCTGGGCCGCCCCGTTGCCATTGGCGCGATACTGTTTCTGGGAGGGGTAGGAGGGTGGATCGCCGAAGGTTCTTTGGGTTTCGCCGCACTGATGATGGGGCAGGGGCTGGTTGCGACGCTCTCCCTGCCCCGCTATGAAAACACCAGCTCTTTCTTCCGCGCCGGGATCCTGTCCGGCGGCGCAGCTTCCCTGACGCTGTTAGCTTTTAATTTTGTGGAATTCAGCGTAACGCCGGTGGCGCTGTTGATGAAAATTGGTGTGTGCCTGGTGGGCGGACTGCTCTCCGGTGGATTAACCATCGGCATCCTGTTTCTGCTGACGCCGTTGTTCGACTTGACCACTACCTTCCGGCTGATGGAACTCAGTCGCCCCAATCATCCCCTCTTGCAGCGCCTCCTGCGCGAAGCCCCCGCGACGTTCAACCACGTGATGATGGTGGCGAGCCTGGCCGAGCAGGCCGCCGAGCGTATCGGCGGCAACGTACTGCTCACGCGCGTGGGCGCGTACTACCACGACATCGGCAAACTGCTTCGCCCTTATTTCTTCATCGAAAATCAGCAGGGCCTCAGCAATCCCCACGACCGCCTTGACCCCTACACCAGCGTGGATGTGTTGACCGGGCACATCCGCGATGGCATCCGGCTGGCGCAACAGTACCATTTGCCGGAGCGGGTCATCGCTTTCATTCCTGAACATCATGGTACAATGCGTACCAGTTTTTTCTATCAAAAGGCCGTCGAAGCCGCGGGGGGGGATGCCGACCTGGTGGATGAAGCGCACTTTCGTTACCCCGGCCCGACCCCGCGCAGCCGCGAGACCGCCCTGCTGATGTTGGCCGACGGCTGTGAGGCCGCCACCCGCGCCCGGCGCCCTTCAACGCCCGAAGAATTGGAGGGAATCGTCAACGGAATTTTCGATCAACGCCTGCGCGATGGGCAGCTCGACATGTGCCCGATCACCATGCAAGAATTGCATCTTGCGAAGATGGCCTACATTGAATTGCTGCGCGCCGCCTATCATCCGCGCATCAACTATCCAGAACCCAAACCGGACAAGGACGATGGTAATGAACCTAAAACATCACATTGACATTCAAGTTGAAGAGTCGGTGGGCCAATTGGATACCCACCCGTTGGAAAAGGCGGCTTTGACCACCCTGCGATTGGATCAGGTGGCCGAGCCGTGTGAGGTCGTCATTGTGCTTTCGGACGATGAGACGCTGCGCGATTTGAACCAACGTTTCCGTGGCATCAACCGCCCCACCGATGTGCTCTCTTTTGCCGATGACACGCGCGGCCCCTTTTCGGGTGGCGCAGCCGGGTTCCCACGCTATCTGGGGGACTTGGTGATTTCGGTGGAGCGCGCCCAGGCCCAGGCCAACGTGGTGGGCGCCACTCTGACGCAGGAATTGCAGTTGTTGGTGGTGCATGGGATGCTGCACTTGTTGGGATACGACCACGCCGAACCGGACGCGAAGGCGCAGATGTGGAAGGCGCAACAGGTCGTCTTGAGCGAATTAGGGGTGGCGATCCCCTTGCCCGAATGAATGCGCCTTCGCCTTTTCGACCGCACCGCACCGGCTTTGTCATGGGGTTTAAATACGCCGGCGAGGGACTGCTCTACGCGCTCCGCACCCAGCGCAACTTCCGCTTCCACCTGGTGATGGCGATTGTGGTCGTGCTCACCGGCTACTGGCTGCAACTCTCCTTTGCGGCCTGGGCCGTGTTGATGTTGACCATTGGCTTCGTCGTCGTCACCGAAATGGTCAACACCGCCGCCGAAACCCTCGTGGACATGGTCAGCCCCGATTATCACCCGCTGGCGAAGCAGGTCAAAGACCTCGCCGCCGGCGCTGTCCTGGTAACAGCCATCGTTGCCGTGGGCGTGGGACTGATGATTCTGGGACCTCCCCTGCTAGCCCTCTTGCGTTAGGCCCTACTTCGCCGTCATTCTGAACGCTATTTCGCCGTCATTCTGAACGCTGTTTGTGAAGAATCTAGCGCAATTTCCAGCAGCGTCTCCCCGCTGCCCACTGCCCAACGTTCCCCGTTCATCGGATCGTACAGGCCAACGCGCAGGTGGTAGGGGCCTGCCGCCGCGTCCGCCGGCAGATTCAGATGATGCTCCTGGACGAACCGGTCGCCCACTTGCAAACTGTAGGGGTCTACCCACAGGCCGTCATCCCCCGCGACGAAATCACCCTTGGCCGTGACCAGGTGTGCGAACACCTTCAGCCGCGATCCGCTGTAGACGCCCGGCGGCGGCGGGTACGGAAGCAACTCCTCCGGCGGCAGCGGCAGCGGCGCGACGACCTCCCACCACAGCGCCAGCCGGCCCGCGTTGCCGGGCTGGGGCGGCGCTTCCACCGTGACCCCCTCCAGCCGCAGCGCGTTGGCGAAAGGCTGCGCGGCAAGCGAATGTCCCCGTATATCCGTGGTGCGCGCATCCTGCGACAGTGCGGGCAGGCTGACCAAAAATCCCCGCATCCCCTCCGGTGCATGAATGGCCGGCGATGTTGTCAGTAGCGACTCGACCAAAGCCGTCGGGCGACCCACATTTTGCATGAAAAATCGCGTGGGGGCGCCGGTATCAAGCAGGGCGCGCGTGGGATCCAACCAACGCAATTGTAAATTCGCCTCCGGACAGTCGGTCTGCACGGCGATTTTATCCCACGGACCGAACAACATGCTGCTTACAGCGATATCCTGTACGTCAGGAGATTCTTCGAGATAGTGGCTCAGGGCGCGGTAGTCGGCCCGGTAGAGAAAGCGCACCATCGAATGGTTGGGCCAGGTGACGAAATAGTCTCGCACGTCGCGCGCGGCGACCACCCCCAACGTCAGCGCGAACAGCGGCAGCGCCGTCCACGGCCACCGCCGGGCGGCCGCCTTCATCGGCATCGCCAGCAAGAGGTAGACGGCCGGCAGCGCGAGAATGGCGTGCCCGTAACTAGAAGGCGGCAGACTGAGGCAGGCCGGCGCCATCCCGGCGGCCAGCCACAGCAACACGAAACGCGCGTTAGCCTGCTTCAAATGGCCCAACCGGGTAGCCACACCCAGGTAGAAAAGAAGCGCGCCCAGCACCCCAAACACCGGGCGTTCGGAGACATTGTAGAGCCATTCCGGGTCGCCTTTTGCGTGCGCCATCCCCAACGTCGTCCAGGTCGTTTGCAGGAGCGGCTTCAGGTCACCCTGGCGCAGTGCGGTGAGCGGCACGGCCACTTCACTCACGCGCGCGTCGCCGCCGGGGATGTGCGCCGCCGTCCAGAACATCGGCGCGGCCAGGAGCAGTCCCGCGCCGAGCGCCAACAGATAGCGGGCCACACGATCCTTTTTTGTCCCCACCACCAGCAGCGCCGCGCCGAGCAGGGCCGGGATGAGGCGGCCGGCGTAGTACGTCAGCAGCGCGCCGGCCACGCCCAGCGCCATCCCCACCGACGCCCAACGCGGCGGCGTCTTGTCCTGCAAAATCCGCCAGCCCCAGTAAATCGCCAGCAGCATCCACGGCAGCGCGCCCATGTGGCGGATGGCGACGCGGCTGTACATCAGCGCCCAGAACGACACGGCGACCAGCGCGCCGGAGAGCAGCCCCACCTCGCGTGTGAAGAGCCGCCGCCCGATGGCCCAGGTCAGCAGAACGGCGAACGTCCCGCAGGTGGCGGACAGCCACCGCGCCGACGCCTGGTTCAGCCCGGCGACGGCCAGCAGCGGCGCGCGGATGGTGTGATAGAGCGGCTCGTGGCCGGACGCCCCGGCGAAGTACCACGCCGGCCCGTCGCTCAGGATGCGCTGCGAGAAGGTGACCAGCTCGATGAGATCGTCGTCGCGCCAGCCGGGCGGGACCTCCAGCAGCGCGCCCCAACGCAACCCCCAGGCCAGCAGCAACACGGCGATCAATCCCCAGCGTTCATAGGTTTTCAAGTGTTTCATACCTTATTTGCAGTTGATGAAGATGGATCAACGGATTGAACGGATCATCTTCCGTTCAATCCGTTCAATCCGTTGAGATTATTCCACAAGCGGGAGGATGATGTGATTGACGTTCTCCATCCCCGCGTTGGTGACGGGCAGCCGTTGGAAGTCGGCGCGGCGGTAGAAGCCGAGGCTCAGCCCGTAGTCGCCGGGCGGGAGGGCGTCCGGCAGCGTCAGCCGATATAGCTGGACGAAGCGGTCGCCGGGCTGCCACTGCCAGGAGGGCGCGTCGAGCCGGTCAACCTGCGTGAGGATGGTGTTGTGACCGTCCAGCAGGTGGACGAAGAGCGCCAGTTCCTCCGGCTGCGCCGCCAGCACCTCCCAGGCCGTCATCACCGTGAGGCCGCCGCCCGGCGTGAGCATGGTGGGTGTGATGGCATACCCGACCAGCGCGACGACATCCCCATAAGCCACCGGGCACGGCGACGGGACGAGCGCGCTGCCGGGCGCGGCGTCTCCCGGCCCCACGACGACCGTGCGCGCGAGGGGGGCGGTGAGGCTGTCCCACGCGGCGTCGGCGTCCCAGTCGTAGCCGTAGACGGCCGACGGCAGGTCTTGGGGGCGAAACGTCAGCGTGATGGCCGGCGTCAGGGTGGGGGCCAGCCACCCGGTCAACTCCGGCGGCAGCGCGGATTGTTCCTCGGTGTACAACCGCGTCGCGCCGCGCGGGAAGAACAGCGCGCTGCGCCCGTCGCTCCAGCGCAATGAGAGGTCGTTGCGCCGCAGCGTGACCTCCATGGTGTACGGGTCGTGAACTTCGCCGGGATAGAGGCTGGTGATGGCGACAGGTGTAGTCGCGGGGCTGGCGTCGAGATGCCGCCCCAGCGCCACGACATGGTGGTGGTAGCTGACCCGCACGTCCCGGTTCTGCCCCCACGTCACGAAGTAAGCGTGCGCCGCCTCTATCCCCGTGCCCAGGAACGCCACGCTCAGCAAAATTGGCAGGGCTTTCTTAAAGTGATTTTTTCTGTCAGCAGATTCAGCAGATTGAGCAGATTTCAGATCTAATCTGCTGAATCTGCTCAATCTGCTGATAAAATTATCTGAACGGATGTGTAACCATACGTTGTCTATGCCCAGGGCGATGAGCAGGAAGGCGGGCGGCAGCGCGGCGATGGCGTGCAGGGTGTTGTATTCGACGGTGGTGAGCAGCGCCGGCGCCAGCCCGCCGCCGAGCCAGAGCAGCGTGAAGCTACAGCGGCGGTCGCGCACGCGCACCAACGCCGCGCCCAGCCCAATCACAAACGCCAGCGCGAGGAACGGTTCCAACGTAGGTCGTCCACTGATGTGGTAGAGCCAACGGGGATCGGCCTGCCACACCAGCATGGGCAGGGAGTCGGTGACGTTCTGCCACAGCGGGCGCCAGTCGCCGCCGCGCGCCGCCGTCAGCGCGCCGCCCAGTTGGGCGATGCGCTGCTCCAGGTTGGGATGGGTCTTCAGGTAGTAAAATAGTGGGAAGCCGACCGCCCCGGCAACGCCGAGCAGCGCCAGGACGCCGGGCCACACTCGGCGCAGTGTGCGCCGGTCGAAGAGGGCCAGCGCGCCCAGAAACGCGAGGTAGAGCAGCGGCATCCCCCGGCTTGCCATGTACGTGTAGAAGCTCAGGCCGAGGCATCCCCCGGCGACGAGGTAGCCGGGCCAGGCGCGGCGCGGCGCGCGGGCTGTCAGCCCGTGGTCGCAGGCCAGTGCGGACGCGGCGAGCAGCGCGGGCAGCACCGGCGCGCGCAACCCCAGGCGCGCCATCATCAGCGGCCAGAAGCCGACAGTGAGCGCGGCCGCCGTCCACAGCGCGGCGCGGCGACCCCACCAGCGGTGGGCCAGCGCGACCGTCAGTGTCCACGTCGCCAGGCTCCACAGGACGGTGGTGAAGCGCAGCGTGAAGATACCCTGTCCCAGAAACACGGTCAGCGCGGCGACGCTGTAATTGTAGAGCGGCTCGTGGCCGTAGCCTACCGGGAAGTAGAGGCGATGCACGCCGCGCAGGATGGCGGCGCTGTCGTGGCCGTTGCTGGCCTCGTCGTGGGTCAGGCCCGGCGGCACAGCGTCCAACGCGGCGACACGCAGCCCGAAGGTCGTCAACAGCAATCCAATGAGGAGCGCCCACCAAAGCGTTGTTTTGACGTTCACGGGAGCAATGGTACCCTATCCGGTAAGTTTGGCAACTGGCGCTTGTTTCTCTTGGTGATTTGGGTATACTTGGGATAGTTTGATGGGAAGAAAGGAGTGGGGGTATGCCAACTGCACGCGATATTGCTTTGATATTCCTGGCGATTGAGGCATTCTTTGTGGCTTTGATCCCTATGGTGGTGTTGGCGGGATTGGCCTATGGCGTTTACTGGCTGCGCGGTAAGGTGGTGGAGTATTTACATCTGGGGCAACTGTACGCGCAAAAGCTGCACGATGCGGTTGAGAAGTATTCCCGCTCGGTGACGGCGCCGTTTATCCGCGTTCATACCACCACGCGCATGGCAACGACGATTCTTAACAATCTGGTAACGAGGAGACAACTGTGAACTCTAAAACCCGCGCTTTATTATTCGGTGGATTGATCGGCGCTCTGCTGGGCGTCCTGGCCGGTTGGCTGTATTTCAACGCGAATGTGTTGACCAATGAAGAGGGCCAGGAGCAGTTGGGCGCGCCTACCCCGGCCACTTCGTTGAAATGGGGGCTGGGGCTGCTCTCGGTGCTGCGGCAGATTACGGAGTGATGTAGGTGGACTTATCAGCAGATTAAGCAGATTGAGCAGATTAGGATCGACATCTGCTTAATCCGCTTAATCTGCTGACCGTTTCAGTCATTGAGCCAGCGGAGCCAGGGATTGCTGCGGCGTTCGACGGTCAGGGTGGTGTGGGGGCCATGCCCCGGATAGAGCCGCGTTTCCGGCGGAAAAGTCAGCAGCCGCTTGAGGCTTTGCGTCATCACACGGGGGGCGCCGCCGGGCAAGTCGGAGCGTCCCACGTTGCCGGCGAACAGCAAGTCGCCGGTGATCAGGCCTTGCTCCTCTGGGATGTAGAAGCACACGCTGCCGGGGGTGTGACCGGGCGTGTGGAGTACCTCAAGGTGCAGGCTGCCGACGTTCAACCTCAGTCCTTCGGTCAGTTCCAGCGTGGGTGGGGGCGCGGGGACGTAATCCAGCCCAAACCACAGCGCGCCACCCCCTTCCAATAGCAACTCCCGGTCGGCGGGGTGGAGGCCGAAGGGCGCGTGGAGAAACTCTAACGCGGCATTTCCCGCAATGTGGTCGAAATGCCCGTGGGTGTTAAGAATGAACTGCACGTTAACCTGGCGTTTTTCAATTTCCTGTATCAGGGCCGCCGGATCGCCAGGGTCAATGATCACCCCTGCGTTGCTGTCCTCGTCATACACCAGGTAACAGTTGGATTCCATCATACCAATGGGTAAGGTGACGATCATGGGTTCACTCCTTGAAAGGGACTGTGTAGGGCTTATTGTATCACATCAGAAATGAGTCATGATAAAAGGGTAATGGGGCACTCTTTACGCATTTCTCATTACGCTTTACCCCTTACCACTTCAGGAGGTCGGGATGACGGCGAAACGTCTCGAAAAATTGGTGTCTTTGGCGGTGGATCGGGGATTGGATGCGTTGGCTTTGATGCCTGGCCCCAATCTCTTCTACTTCACCGGGATGTCGTTCTTTGTGAGTGAGCGGCCCATTGTGGCGCTGCTGCCGGTGGATGCGCCGCCGGCCATCGTGCTGCCGGAACTGGAGGCGGCTAAGGCCGAGCAGGCCGGCTTTGATGCCTTCACCTACAGCGACGAGGAAGGCTACGCCCTGGCGTTTCACGAGGCGTGCGCCACGTTGGAACTGGCCGAGGCGCGCGTCGGCGTCGAGGCGCTGCGGATGCGCTTGTTGGAATCCCGCATCTTGCAGCGTTACGCCCCGGATATAGACCTGTTTCCGGCGGACGAGGTCTTCGCCGAACTGCGGATGACCAAGTCCGCGGCGGAGTTGGAAGCGCTGCGGCGCGCGGTGGCGGTGGCCGAGGCCTCCTTCCGCCTGTGGTTGAAGTCGCTGCGCGTCGGGATGACGGAACGCGAGGCCGCCGGGCGGCTGACGGCCACCCTGCTGTCTTCCGGCGCGGACGGGCTGGCGTTTGATCCGATTGTCTGCGGCGGCCCTAACGGCGCGCTGCCCCACGCCGTGCCGGGCGAGCGCCGCTTCCAGCCGGGCGACTGGGTGGTGGTGGACTGGGGGGCGAAGGTGGATGGGTATAACTCCGATTTGACCCGCGCGGTGGTGTTCGGCGAGCCGGGCGGCGAGTTGCTGGAGGTTCACGAAGTAGTACGCCGCGCCAATGAGGCCGGCCGCGACGCCGTGCGACCGGGCATCGCGGCGCAGGCGGTGGACGCCGCCGCGCGCGCCGTCATCGCCGAGGCCGGGTATGGCGACTACTTTATCCACCGCACCGGCCACGGCCTGGGGTTGGAAGAACATGAGCCGCCGTCCATTGTGAACGGGAACAAGCTGCCGCTGGCGCCGGGGACGGTGTTCACCGTGGAACCGGGCGTGTATTTGCCGGGCGTGGGCGGTGTGCGCATCGAAGATGACGTGGTGGTGACGGAAGCCGGCGTCGAGACGCTGACCACACTACTGCGCGGCCCCTTTGTGATTTCTGGCGAGGGTTGATACCGTAGTTCCGTTACGATCAACGCCAGACGAGATTTTACCGCGGAGAACGCAGCGCGCGCTGAGTTTTTGTTTATCTTTTCTCTGCGTTCTTGGCGTACTCTGCGGTGAAAAAAACGAACGATAAGAAAGCGGTTTCACGGTGCGGGTAATATCGAAGAAGTTTACGGGAGGAGTTGAATGGAAAAAATAGTTTATGTCACACCTGAAGGTCTAAAGAAGCTTCAGGATGAATTAGACGAGTTAGTCAATGTCCGCCGCCCGGCCTTGGCGGTGCGCCTGCACGATGCGATCAAACAGGGCGATCTCTCTGAGAATGCCGATTATATCACGGCGAAGGAGGAGCAGGGCTTTCTCGAGGGGCGGATTCTGGAATTGGAGGCCGCGTTGCGAAACGTGGCGGTCATTGAGGCGCCTACTCACAAAGACGGCCGGGTGCGTCTGGGCTGTCACGTCACCGTGGTGGAAGAGGGCTATGATGACCCGGAGACCTATCACATTGTCGGTTCGACAGAGGCTAACCCCGCTGCCGGTAAGATTTCTCACGAGTCGCCGCTGGGACAGGCTCTGCTTAACCGGCGGGTCAATGATGTTGTGGCGGTTCAAGCCCCGGCCGGAAAAATTCACTTCCGCCTGGTCAAGGTTGAATAGGCCGGACATTCATCCAAGCAACAGGGCGGGGAAGTTGTCCCCGCCCTGTTGTTTTCTTCTCTGACTAGCGCCGCAGCGCGCGCAGCCGGTCAATTTCGGCGCGGACGGCTTCCAGGTCTTTCAGCCCCATATAGACGATGGCGTAGCGGATGTAGGCCACCTCGTCAATTTCGCGCAGGCTTTCCACCACGATGTCCCCGATGATGTGGCTGGATACTTCGGCGCGCCCGGTCTGGCGGATGGCGTACTCGACCCGGTGGACGATGCTTTCCAGGTCCTCCGCAGAGACGGGGCGGCGCGCGCACGCGATGCGCAGGCCGGCCATCAACTTCTCCGGGATGAACTCTTCGCGGCGTCCGTCCTTTTTGATGACCAGCGGGGTGGTGAGGATGGCGCGTTCCTGGGTGCTGAACCGCTGCCCGCACGTCTCGCACTCGCGCCGCCGCCGGATGTTCCCCTGAGCGTCGTGGCGCGTATCAATCACTTTGGTCTGGTCGGATGAGCAGAATGGACACCGCATAAATTCCCTCCTAGTTAGCGCAACGGATTGAACGGGGCGATAGGCCCTGAGCCGTTACCCTCCGTTCTGTTGGTGGCATCAACGTCATTATAGCACAGCGATGGGGGGGCGGCAAGAAGTGTTGGGAACAATCTCCGGTGATGTCACTGTGGCACATCAGGAATACAGGGGAATTCATCATTAACCAACGGTTCACCAGCGGTCGGATGAAAATTTTCACCGCAGAGACGCAGAGATCGCAGAAATTTTCTTTTTTCCCTGTGTTCTTTGTGCCCTCGGTGGCTATTTTCAAGCGTTTTGCGGTATGATGCGTGTAATGTGAGCGCGGTAGAGAGCGGGACTGTGTCCGGGCACTGCCGGTATACCGGTCAACGCAGGGACGCCACAGCCTTCACCTTTACAAAACTACTCTCTGGATTTATAATATAATCATCTTGTTAATGTGGGAGGGATATGATGACAGAAGAGAAGAAGCGCCGTCCAAGAGTGGTGGTCTTTTCCACGCCGACGTGTCCGCATTGCCGGCACGCCAAGCAATACTTGAAGTCCCGTGGGATTCACTTTACAGATGTGGACATTTCCCGCGACGAGCGGGCCGCCCGCGATATGGTGCGCATCAGTGGGCAGCAGGGAGTGCCGGTCATCCAGATCAATGGACGCCCGGTCATCGGCTTTGATCGCGCACAAATTGACCGCTTGCTGGGGCTAAATTAAGGGATGTTACTGTGGAATGAGGGGGGACAATCGTCCCCCCTTTTTCTTTACTATGGAATTTGTAGGGCGGTTGGTTTCGACTATAATAAAAACAGTACGAAAGTCTGTTGAGGTGCGCTGTGGAATCAATGCCGGATTTATCCAATCATGTCGCGGTTGTGGTGGAAGACGATCCCCTCAATGCTATGTTGATCCGCAGAATGTTGCTAGGGGTTGGGCTAGGGGAAGTCAAGGTGTGCAAATCGGGTGTTGAGACGCGCCAGACCATTGTGCATTTATCGCGCGTTGATCTGATTTTGCTGGACATTCAATTGCCGGAGGAAGATGGTTTTGATATCTTGCGCTCTTTGCGTTACCTGCCCAGCGTAGACAAAGCGCGGATTGTTGCCGTCACGGCAAACGTTATCCCTTCATACATCGTGCGCGCGGCAGAGGCCGGATTTGATGGCTTCCTGGGCAAACCGCTGAAATTTGATGAATTTCGCTCTCAAGTGCTGCGGATATTGAACGGTGAAAAAGTCTGGGAACCATAGCTACTATCTGGATACAATAACAGCGCGAGGGCAAACTTCCCTCGCGCTGTTGTTTTGGCGTCGTTAAGAAGCGTGTGCTGTCACCGGCGGCGCCGTTTAGGGACATCCGCCAGAATCGTCACTCCCAACCTCTCAATGTCCTCTCGGTCCCGCACCATCGGGTCGAGGTAGTGCGCCAGGAAAACCAACCCTAGGCCGACGCCCGCCGCCAGAATCAGCCGAAGCCCCGGCCCCGTCAACTGTGCTCGGAGCGATGGCGAGAGGGCGCTGGGAATCGGCGTGTCCACCTGCCGCGCAATGGCGCCCACCCCTCCCATCTGCGGGAAGTAGGTTGGGCCATTCTGCGTGATCTCCGCACTGATTTCCTCAGCAAGGGGTACAATTTGTGTACCATCTCCCCACGTCAGGTAGATGACCGTCACCGACTCGGCATAATCCGTGACGAGTGCGCCCTGGATAGCCGAAACCGGGATGTCAAGCCCCCGGTCGGCAAGCCGTCTGGCGACCGCTTCGGCAAACGCTCCCGTATCCGCGACGTTCGCCAGCCCGCGCGCGATGTATTCCGACGACAGCCAGGCGTGATAGCGGTCGTAATCGGCGGATAGCGTGGACGCCGGCGTTCCCCCGGCCGTGAAGCGCATCACCACCTGGTACACCGTCGGCGGGCGCCGGAACGTCAGCCCCACGTAGCCCGCTACCACGACGACCGGGATCGCCGCCATCCACCACCAGCGCAGCAGAATTTTCCACAATTGGCGTAACTCCATCGTTCAACCTCCGAAATAAGCGAGTGAGCGGATCAGCGAGTCAGCGAATGAGCGAGTGAGCGGATCAGCGGATCAGCGAGTCTTGCCTTTTGCCTCCTCACTCCTCACTCCTCACTCGCCACTCGCCACTCACCTCAACATCTTCACAAATCCCTCATACCCGTGCAGCCGCGCCGCATCGTCTGCGTTTTGGGGATGGCGCAGCTCGCGCATGGCCTGCGCGACCTCCGGGGTGGGGTGCATGTGCCCGTCGCGGGCCAATCCCACGCCAGTGATGAGGGCGACTTCGCCGCGATGCACATGCCAGACGCGCCAGCCTTTGCTCCGATTCAGCGAATAGTCAAAGCCCAACAGAATCCGCTGCACGTCGCGCTGCATGGCGTGCGGGACGCGGCGCGGGTCGGGCCAGGAGAACGTCAGGTCGTCGCCATAACGGCTGTAGCATGCGTTGGACTGCCGGGCCAGGGCTGCGAGCGCCTCGTCCAACGGCGCGTTGACCAAATTGCTCAACGCGGGACTGGTCGGCGCGCCCTGCGGCAGCGCGCCGCGGAAGGTACACAACCCTGTCAACACGCCGGCGGCGACCTCATCCCACTCCTGCGCCGCGAAGAACGCCCGCACGCGGCGCGCGCCGGTATGATCGAAAAAGTCCGTGATGTCGGCGGCAGCGACGACGGCCTGCCCCACATGCATCCGCGCGTTGTCGGCCACGGAGAACTTCCGCCGGAAGCCGGTGACGGCCCAGTGCAGGGGAAGGGTATTCAGGTATTCACGGAGCAAGGTCTGTTGCAACGCTTTGAGCGCGGGCGAGGGGGCGTAGAGTTGCCGCGTCGCGCCGTTGGGCTTGGCAAGGGTCAGCGGGCGGTAGTGGTAGCGCGGCGCGCGCCGCGCGCCGTGGAATTGCAGCAACTCGCGCGGCGGCACGCCCAGCATCCATCCCAGCCGCGCCAGCCCCGGCGTGACCGGCCCGGCGTGCTCTACCGGATGGCCGGTGAGCCGCCGCGCCAGATTGACCAGCGTAGCCAACACGGTCATCGTTATTCTGAACGGCGCGTCAGCAAGGCTTCCAGGCCGGGGAGGATGAGGACGTTGCCCTCTTTGTCGGCCAGCGCAGCCAGCGTCTCCAACTCTTGCAGGCGCATAATGAGCGGATTCTCGGTCATAATCTTGGCCGTGTTGGCCTTGGTGCGCGCGGCTGCCGTCTCGTGGCGGGCGGCGACCAGCGCCGCGCGCCCGGCTCGGTCGGCCTCGACCTCTTGCAGGAACACGCGCTGCACACTGCCGGGCAGGATCACGTCCTTCACGCCGACGCGGTGCAGCGTGATACCGTAGGTCAGCGCAGTGGCGGCGACGGCGGCGTGCAGGTCGGCGCCGAAGGCGTCCCGGTCGGTGAGCAGCTCGTCTACGCTGTGCGCGCTGATGATGTCGCGCAGTGTCAACTGCAAGTCCTGATACAGTCGCTCGGCGTAGTCCTCGACGGTGTGCTGCGCCAGCGCGGGGTCGCTCACGGCGTATTGCGCGATGAGGGTCACGCGCACCGGCACCTTGTCGGTAGTGAGGACTTCCTGCCCGCTCACGGTCTGGCTGACTTGCCGGAGGCTCACCTTTTCGATGGCGCGATGCTGCCACTGCCACAGCCTGTAGCGGCCCGGTTCCAGCAATTTGACGAAGCGGCCTTTTTCATACAGCAGGCCCCGTTCGTATTCCCAAACTTCTACCACATCGGTCAAACCAAAGATCGCCATTTTGTTCTCCTCTCGGAAAATCTTGTTATTTCCAGGTGACCCGGACGACCAGCATAGGATGCGCGGACGGCGGGGAGGGCATTGAGGGTGGCGGGGAGGCAAGTTCTGACAGAACTTGCCTCGCTGCCATCCTGTATCCTACCATCCACAAGGCCGACCGGGCAACATTCCGCGGGTTTCCCCAACAGAACACCGCCGGCCGTCCGGGCCAGGTAGACTCCTTGCGCTTGCGCAAGGAGTCTATAGGCTCCTATGTGCGGTACGCTCTGACCTACCGGCGAGCGCCGCGGGAGCAACGATGGTTGAATTATACTCGATCTGAAGACCTTAACAATGG
>Ga0116144_10002490_pt1 | contig 19828 bp, 17 predicted proteins | sample AD_UKC035_MetaG_FD_89746 | JGI IMG/M metagenome (GOLD analysis project Ga0116144, IMG submission 89746) | Active sludge microbial communities of municipal wastewater-treating anaerobic digesters from USA - AD_UKC035_MetaG | ecosystem: Engineered > Bioreactor > Anaerobic > Digestate | place: USA...
CATATCGCTGATTTAACAAAGAACGAGGCCATTATCTTGGCAAATGATATAGAGGTTAGTCGTACTAATTCACTTCGTAATGTAATAGACCAGTTTGGTGCAACTAGTGCAAAGATAACACTAAGTGATGGTAGAGAGTTTGGTAAAAAATATCCTGATTACTTTGATAAAGTACTTTTAGATGCACCTTGTAGTGGAGAAGGCAGAATATATATGAGAGGCCAAAAACCTTTAAGATTTTGGAGTATAAAAAAAGTAAAATCTTCTACTATGTTACAAAGAGAGTTAATAGAATCTGCCTTTAGAACACTAAAAAGCAATGGAACCCTAGTATACTCTACATGTACATTAGAACCAGATGAGAATGAAGGTGTAATAACTTCACTACTAAAAACCCACAAGAATGCGAAGGTTGTTGATATCGATATTATTAACAGTAATGGATTTAAGGATTACAAAAGGCATATTACAAAAGGTATTACCCACTGGAGTGGGAATGAGTATCATCCATCTGTAGAAAAAAGTATTAGAATACTCCCATCATCCGAAATGATGGGCTTCTTTATAGCGAAGATTGTTAAAGAGTAATCTTACTTTTTAACCTCTTCCTTAGGTGTATTTACCTGTTTTATACTAAGTTTTAGCTTTCCGTCTCTTTCCTTAGAAACAAGCTTTACCTTAACATCATCACCCTCTTTAAGATACTTTCTAACATCTTTAACAAACTCATCAGTTATTTCGGACACATGAACAAGACCGGATATTCCTGGAGCTATATCTACAAATGCACCGTACTCCATAATAGTTGCAACTTTACCATCGTATATTTCACCAACTACTGGTACTAATCCAAGTTTTTTAACATATGCTAATGCCTTGTCAATAGACTCTTGTTCCATTGCATAGATATTTACAGCACCATTCTCTTCAACTGATATCTCTGCACCTGTTTTTTCTGTTAACTCTCTAATGTTTTTCCCTCCAGGTCCAATTAATTCTCCTATCTTTTCTACAGGTATTTCTGCTCTAGCGACCTTAGGTGCAAATTGAGAGAGCTCTCCTTTTGGTTGAGAGAGAGTGCTCTCCATAACCTCTAATACCTTTAATCTAGCTATTTTTGATTTCTCAAATGTTTCTTTAACAATATCTAGTGTTAATCCACTCATCTTGTTATCCATTTGTACGGCAGTAATTCCATCCTTAGTACCTGTTACTTTGAAATCCATATCACCATAGAAATCTTCAACACCTTGCATATCTGTAAGAATATGGAAAGTCCCATCTTCTTCTGTTACTAAACCACATGCAATACCACCAACCATCTTTTTAATTGGTACACCCGCAGCCATCAATGCTAATGTTGATCCACAAGCTGATGCCATAGAGCTAGAACCGTTTTCACCCTGTACCTCAGACATAACTAGAATTGTATATGGAAATTCATCTACGGATGGAATAACAGGTATCAATGCTTTTTCTGCTAGCATTCCATGTCCGATTGCTCTCCTACTTGGGGATAGTCTAACTCTTTCTGTATCTCCATATGCAAAAGGTAAATCATTGTAGTAATGCATATACCTCTTCTCTTTCTCTCCTAACATATCATCAACTAATTTTGCATCTTTCAATGTACCCAAAGTTGCAATAGAGAGTACCTGTGTAACACCTCTAGTGAAGAGTGCCGAACCATGAACTCTTGGAAGTAAATCTATTTCTGTTGCCATCTCTCGTATCTCATCAAAAGCTCTTCCATCAACTCTCCGATTTTCCTTTGCAACATATTTTCTCATTGCTTTCTTCAGAAGTTTCTCGTAGCCCTCACTCATCATTAATTTTGAATATTTACCCTCAAAATTCTTAAATACCTCTTCTTTGGTTACCTCATGAATATCTTTGTCACCTTTAAGCAAATTCTCAATCAATCTGTCTCCTAAAAATGATGACATCTCCTCTAACATAGTTTCATCTATCTTAAAAGATACATACTCTTTACTAACCTTATCCAACTTCTTTAAAAATTCATTCTGTGCATCTACCCATTTGTTCATCTCTGCTAAACTCAACTCCATCGCTTTGATAACATCTGACTCTGGAATCTCATAACAACCAGCATCTATCATTGTAAATACTTTTCCATCACCACCCAAAACATAGTTCATCTTGTTACTCTCATCTACATCCTCTAAACTCTTGTAAATTGGCTTTATACTCCCATCAATCATACCCATTCGGACACCAGCAATTGGTCCATCAAATGGTGCATGAGAATTCATTAAAGCAAGAGATGCAGCATTAATTGCTAAAATAACGGGATCGTTCTCTTCATCATATGACATTACTGTCACAATCAAGCTTAAATCATCCCTATAATCATCTGGAAATCTAGATCTAAGTGCTCTATCAATCATTCTTGCTTTAAGTATTGCATCATCACTTGGGAATCTCTCTATCTTTACAAACCTTGAACCACTAATCTTTCCAGAAGCGTAAAACCTCTCTATATACTCAACAGACATTGGGAAGTAATCATTCTCCTGTTTTGCTTTAGAAGTATTTACATTAACCTCTACAACAGTATCACCCATTCTTGCAACAATTGAACTTTCAGATTTTAAGGCAAGCTTTCCTGTTTCAAATGAACACTTCCTACCATCTATCTCAAATTCATAAATTTTTTGATTAAACAACATAAATAAATATATTAAAAATATTAAATATCAAGCTAATTAACTTAGTAGTTATATCAGGATAGGGGAAAAAAAGAAAGTACTTAAAAACCATTTAAATCTTTATCTTCTTTGAGAAAGCATCATATCTCTCAGCTTCGTTCTCTGAAAGATACTGTATTAATCTTCTCCTCTTACCAACCTTCTGAAGTAAACCTCTTCTTGAATGATTATCTTTCTTATGCTCTTTAAGATGTTCACTCAATTTACCAATTTCTTCTGTTAATATGGCAATCTGAACTTCTGGAGAACCAGTATCACCCTCGTGAAGGGCAAAGCTATTTACAATCTTTTGTTTTTCGTCTTTAGATAATGACATATATTCTAGATTATCATCATATATTTGTTTTTACAATAGCACAGTATGATACAAACCCTATTTTATATTATTATAGGATTTATGTCAAACTTTAATTTATCGAGAAACCTTGTAACAGTACAATTCATCTCCCTCGTTACTTTCCACATCGATATCAAGTATTACACCACAATCCTCTCCCTGTTTAACCTCATGTACACTCTCTTTTCCCTTTCTAAGAGATAGAATCTTACCTTCTGCAATTATTTCATCATTACGAACAACATAGCACTTACAATCTCTTTTAAGTATTCCATCCTTAACTCTAGAACCCAATACCTTTGAACCATCAGAAAGTATAAACATCATTTTTATTACAGCATTACCTATCTCTTCTTCAACATGAGAAGGGGTTGATAACATCTCAAGAGCATCTTCTACCTCTTCAACAAGTTTATAGATAATGGAGTATGTTCTAACTAAAACACCACTCTTTTTTGCAATATCTTCAGTTCCCTTCTCTACACCAACCTCAAACCCTAAAAGTATTGCTTTAGATAGTTTAGCCATATCAATATCCCTATTTGTAATATCGCCAACACCCTCTGATACTATTCTAACCGTATATTCATCTTTCTTAACCTTCTCTAATGAGTGTTTTAATGCTTCTAAGGATCCCTGAGATGAACTTTTAACAATAACATTTAAAATTGTATCACCATCTTTCTGCTCTTCATCAAATATTGAACCAAATATATCATCTTCAACAATACTTAAATCCTCCATTGATGCTTCCTCTTTGTACAAAGAAGAGAGTAACTTAGGATCATTCTTTTCTAATATATATACTTCAGAACCTAGAGGTATTAAATTAGATATACCCAATACCTTTCCACCACAACCACATGATAAATCGCAAATATTTTCACCTTCCTCTGATATTATTCCTTTAACCTTCTCAATTACAACTCTCCCATCCTTTTTGTATCCCAACCATGAGCCCTTACATAAATCTCCATTAATTAAAACTAAAGACGATATATTGCCTCTTGTTTTATCCTTAACAGACTCTAATACAAAAGCTCTAGCAGCAACATCTTGAGGTAAAACACCTCTATCTTCTAAACCTTCTACCTCTACAACAAGATTAATTAAATCTAAAAGCTCTGGTATCCCCTTTCCTGTTTTACCAGATACCTCTATAACTGGAATATTTCCACCCATTCCTTCAACTTGAAGACCTTCATTAGTAATATCTCTTTTTATCTTACTAATATTTACATCTGGGAGATCTATTTTGTTAATAACTACAATAGGTTTAGCAGAAGATTTTTTAATTATCTCAATAGACTCAACCGTCTGAGGTTTAACACCATCATTAGCAGCTACAATCAGAAGTACAATATCTGCAATACTACCACCTCTTACTCTCATTAGATCAAATGCCTCATGACCAGGGGTATCTATAAAGGTAATCTTCTTACTTGAATCGTTATTCGGAGCGATTGTAAATACAGATATCTTTTGAGTTATACCACCAGCTTCACAGCTTTGGACATGACTCTTTCTAATATAATCGAGTATTGTAGTTTTTCCATGATCAACATGACCCAATATTGCAACAATTGGAACCCTACTTTGAACACATGTATTTTGTTCTTTACTTTTCTTAACCATTTAAAGCTACAATGTCTCATCTTAATTACTCTTCTTTTGTATCAACTACTTCCTCTTGAGTTTCCTCAGAGTACTGTTCAACTGAATCTTTTTTCTCTTCTTCCTTAATTACTTCAGTCTTTTCCTCTTCTTTGGTTTCAATAGATTCTCCCTCTGGACCTACAATATCTATTTTAATACCCGTTAACTTCCATGCCAATCTTACATTCTGACCCTCTCTACCTATTGCTAAAGATAACTGATCAGATGGAGATGTTACTGTTGCAGTATCATCCGTTATCTCTACTGATTCTACCTTAGCTGGACTTAATGCATTTGCAACAAACTTTTCTAAATCTTCATCCCACTCAATTATATCAATCTTTTCCTCTCCTAATTCATTCATAATATTTGCAATACGAATACCCCTTTGACCAACACATGAGCCAATTGGATCAATACCATCCTGATGTGATACAACAGCTATCTTACTTCTAGAACCAGCCTCTCTTGCAACTGCTTTAATCTCAACAACTCCAGACTCTATCTCTGGAACCTCTAATTTGAATAGCTCAATTAAAAACAGTGGATCTGCCCTAGATACTAATATCTCAGAATCTTCAATACTCTTTAATAAAACTTTGTATCTTTCTCCAACTCTATAAAATTCATTAGCAATCTGCTCTTCTTGTGGCATAAACGCAGTAGCTTTTCCTATCTCCATTATTGCAACACCTTTTTGCATTCTTTGCATTAACGCAGTATATACCTCTCCCACCTTATCACTAAATTCACTTATTACAGCATCTTTCTCTGATTCCCGTATCTTTTGTAAAAGTACCTGTTTTGCAGTCTGTGTCGCTATTCTACCCAAATCATCAGAAGGCATCTCTATCTGAACAGAGTCACCAACCTCTACATTTGGAGATATCAACTCTGCTTCACTTAAAGCAATCTCTGTTTCATTGTCATTAACCTTCTTAACAACAACCTTAAGAGCAAAGAGTTTAAACTCACCTGTCTCTCTATCAACCTCAACAACTAAATTACTACCTAATTTTTCATCTTCCTCAGATTCATCATACTCAACCTTCCCATATTTATCCTTCTTTACAGCACTTAGTATAGCGGACTCTAGTGCCTTAAACACCTCCTCTTTATCTATTCCTCTTTCTGCTGCTATCTGATTTATGGCAGCCACTAACTCAGAAGTCATTGCCATATATACAAAATATTAAAAATTAAACTTTACATACTAAAAAAAAGGTGAGAAAACATCTCACCATATCTTTAATACATCTTCCATGAGAAGTATATCACAACTATACGCTAAAAGCCAAACTTTAAACCTCTTTCAACTCCTCCCACAATCTCTTTTCTTCTCTACTAACTCTCTTAGGAATATCCACATCTATTCTTACATACAGATTTCCTTTTGATCCCTCTTTCCCTAATATAGGACACCCCTCCCCCTTTACCCTGAATATTGTTCCTGGCTGAGTACCTCCAGGAATCTTTAATTTAACACTCCCAATTATAGTCTCAACATCTATCTTTCCACCCAATACGGCTGTATGAACAGGAATACTCTCTACAGAGTACAAATCATTTCCTCTTCTATCAAACTTTTCAGATGGCTCTACCTCTACCTCAATAAAGAGATCACCATACTCACCATTCATACCAGCGTTACCACCCTCTCTAAATCTAAGTACCATACCATCATATGCACCAGCTGGAATCTTGATTTTTAAATCCTCCGTCTTTTGTTCAACACCTGTACCTGAGCATTTTCTACATACTTTTTCCGGAATACTCCCAATACCTCCACATTTTGAGCATTGGGCCATAACAGCTATCTGTCCTAAAAAACTATTTTGAACCCTTCTTTCTCTACCAGTACCCTTACACACATCACAAGTTTTTCTCTTACCACTTTCACTGCCACTCCCTTCGCATTTCTCACATTTTACATTCCTTTTTATCTTAACCTTAAACTCTCCACCACCCATTGCCTCTTGGAAACTAAACCTCATTTTGTATCGTATATTTTCACCACGTAGACTCTTTTCCTGCTGTTGATTGCCAAATCCGAAATCAAAACCGAAATTACTACTACTCCCGCCAAAGAATGTATTAAATATGTCTCCCATATCGAAAGGTGCACCACCATATGAATACTCATAACCACCACCATTACTACTACGAGGGTCAAATCCCTGTGTACCTGCATGACCATACTGGTCATACGCCTGTCTTTTAGTATCATCAGAAAGTACCTCATACGCCTCTTGTACCTCCTTAAACTTCTCTTCTGCACCATCCTTTTTATTCACATCAGGATGATACTTCTTTACAAGCTTTCTATACGCCTTTTTAATATCTTCTTTTTTAGAATCCTTGTTTACACCAAGAACTTCATAGTAATCTCTTTTTTCCATCAGATGATATTCTAGCAGACAAATATACTAAGTGCTAGTGGATGACATCAAAATCTTTAACTGATAATATATCTATCATGGATGAAGAAAGAAAAATTAAAACTGAAAGTGAGAAAAAGATATCCAATACAAAAAAAACTCTCTCTTGGATATTTGCAGTCGTTGGAGTAATGATAATATTAAGCCAATCCATACCACTGCTCTCATCATACATACAGGGAGAGATGAACATATTAAAACAGAAATTAATGAAAGATCCTCTTCCAGAATCATACAAACAGTATATAGAGGATCAATTCGCATACTACGACCCTGGTAAAAGTTACTTCGCCAACCTTTCTAAGAGTGCTGAAGATTTGCAATATGATGGCCTCTTTACATATGACCCAAAGACCAAAACCAACAAAGAGGTTGTTGTTGATAGAGAGTACTCACAAAATATGTATATATCAATTGAGGCAATTGAGATAAAAGATATTAGAATAACACCAAATGTTGAAAGTACAAATGAAGAAATATATGATAGATTCCTCAAATACGGATTAGCCCATTTTAAAGGGACACCACTTCCAGGTGATGGGGGCAACTCCTTTATATATGGCCATAGCGCAGTTATTAGCTTCTTTAATAGACATAGCAATCTACCAGAAACAATATTTACGAAATTAGAAGATATTGATATTGGGGATACTGTAGTGATTAATAAAGAAGATACTACACTCTCATATATTGTTAGAAACAAAAAAATAGTATCTCCAGATGATTTCTCCATACTCAAAACACAAGGAGATAAAGAAACAGTAACCCTTATGACCTGTTGGCCACTAGGTGTTGGAACAAAGAGATTAGTAGTAGTAGCTGAAAGAGTCTAATTTCTGTACAATGTATATATGGATAACAAAAAGAAAATTAAAATACTTTCAATTGTAGCAGCAGTGTTGTTAATACTGAACATTTTACTGATAAGTATGCTTCCTGATAATGATGCTCCCGTGGAGATAACATTCTGGGGCTTCTGGGAAGAAGAAGAGGCAATGCATCCATTAATTGAAAAATATCAAGATGAGAACCCTGGAGTCACAATAAAGTATGCAATACAACCATTAAAAGATTACGAAACAATTCTCTATGGAAGATTAGAGCAATCAGACACCTCTACACTACCAGCCCCTGATATTGCAATGATTCATAATAACTGGTTACCCAAATTCGAGAAATATCTTTCACCCCTACCAAGTAATGTAATGGATGAAGAAACATATTCAAAGGAGTTCTACCCAACAGCTATTAATGATTTTACAGGTAGAGATGGAAATATTTATGCCATACCACTTCAGATAGATGGCCTAATGGTAATCTATAACAAAGAGATATTACTAAAAGCTGGATACTCTACTCCCCCATCTGATTGGGACTCTTTTATGGAGCTAGCAAAAGATCTAACTGAAAGAGATAATAATGGGAAGATAACTAAATCAGGATTAGCAATCGGGACAGCAAACAATATTACTCACTCTACAGATATTCTTTCTTACTTCTTTGTTCAGAACTTAGTTCAATTAATGAATGAGGATAAAACAGAAATACAACTTACATCAGACAGAGCTATTAGAGCCTTTGACACATATACATCATTCGTCCAAGAGGAAGATGCAACTTGGGCAACATATCTTCCCAGTGACTTAACTTCATTTGTGAACGGTGATTTAGCAATGATGTTTGGGACTAGCTGGAGAGCACTTGATATACTTTCTAAAACAGAAAACATAGAGTTTGGTCTTGCTCCTCTACCACGACTTCCAAACAATGAAGAAGCATACTACTCAACATACTGGGGTACAACTGTTAGTAAATCAAGTGATTACTCCGATGAAGCATGGAAATTTATTGAATTCTTAAGTCAACCGGAACAATTAAGAAGATTAAACCAAAATGCTGCTAAAATTAGAGCTTTTGGAGAACCGTACTCCAGAGTATCAATGAATGAAGAGTTAAAAGAAAATGAGTATACTCAAGCCATTGGATATATGGCTCCATATATGAAATCATGGCAAATAGGAGATCAAACTACTGTTGATAATTTCCTTCAAGATGCAATAACGAAAGTAGTAGAAGAGGAGCAAGAAAGTGAATCAGTATTACGAAGCACCCAAGAGGAAATAAATATTAAACTTGCAGAGAGTAATAAATAAAGATTAATATATACTAATGAAGCTAAAATTTGCCCCAATAAAAAAGAGACAGAGAAGTATACTACTTACATTCTTACTACTTCTAACCCTTCCCGTATTTGTTTTTAGTATTTTAGAGAATAAAAGCTTTGATATTAGAAATAAGGCCTTTGAGGAAGTAGAACTAAGCACTTCGAACCCCTGTATAATTACATTTCCAAATGTTAATCCGTATACTATTGAAGTAAACAGTACTGTAAGAATACAGGTCGACGCCCTATCTGAAAAATACAACATTAAAAGTATTACAATATCAGATACTGTTGGAAATCAGATATTCTCTAAATCGTATCAAGATACACAGATAAGTAAGGTCGCTGAATCCTTTATTTACTCTCCTACTGTTGCGAAATCATATAACCTAGTAGGTACATTAGTCGACAAAAGCGATAAAACATACGCATGTATAGTAAGTAGTCAATACAGTGTGCAAGGTGTTAAAGCTATACTAACAAATAGCAAACCGGAATTTTTAACATCACCCAAAGATTCAAAACCTTCTCAAAGTATACAAACAGGTATAACTTATGAATATACATTAGAGGCAGAGGATATTGATAAAGATACAATAAACTATGCCTACTCTTTTACAAAAGGACAAACATGGTTAAAGGCAACAGTAATAGATGATGGAGGAGATGGAAAGTTAACAATTAAATTCAAAGGCTCTACTAATCAACCAGGTAGCTATCTTGCAAATGTATTTATACATGATGGGTACAGTAAACATCTCTCTTCTCAATCTTGGGTAATAAGTGTTAGCCCTAAGGGTAATGATAATCCTGTTGTAACAATAATTGAACCAGAAAAATCAATTACACTTAAAGATGAAAAAACTCTTAAAGTGAGTTGGGAAGCCATTGATAACAATGAAATTACAAAGTATGAAATATATATATCCTCTAATCCAGTTAACGAACTTACTTGGAAATCAATTAATACTAATATTCCTCCAACACAGAACTCATATAATATTGATTTAACAGATATCACAAACGGAACATACAGGGTAATCGTTAGAGCTTTTGATAACCAAACCCCTGCAGGAGTAGGTATGGATGTTTCAGAAGAGATTATCATATCTAAAACAGATGATGGGCCCGAAGAACCCGATGATAAAGTAGTATTACCTCAACCACAAATAATAAATGTTTCTCCAACTAATACTGATGAAATAAGCAATACTACTCCCACAGTAAGAGCATCTTTAATAGCAACAGAGAATGCAAAAATAGATGAGGCAAGTATTTTGGTAAAGATAGATGATAAAGATATCACAAAAGATATTAAGATAAACAAAATATCTGATTCCGAATATACAGTAATATACACACCCGAAAGTGCATTGGATATTGGTCTACACAAATTCTCGATATACTTTAAAGATTCCAATGATAGAGATATTGAAAAAGAATGGACATTCACCATCTCTGGGGAAACAGAAGATGGAGATACCTTTAATATCTTTGGTTTTGAGATACCAAAAAGAACTGGATATATAATTGGCGGAGGGATAGGATTAATTGCCTTAGCAATATTAATACCACTAGTTGTAATGGCAATATGGAAGGATAACTCAAAAGAGATTTCTATGGAGAATACCGTGCTTCCACCTTCGATGCCTAAAACAGATAATTCGTTTGTCCCAGATTTGCAAAGTAAAGTAGAAGATTTAGTACAAGATACAACCCTACCCCCTGAACCTGAGATTGAAACTTCAGAGATACCAGAACCCGATATTGATGCAGTATTTGAAGCACCCCAACCAGAAGATTCTTTTGCAAATATGTACAACACCATAAAAGAAATTGAAAAGGAAGATAAAAAAGAAACTAAATAAAATTCTATTTATCCCTCTACTTTGATATAATCGTAAGATGAAAAATCTTTCATATTCAGAATTAAAAAGAGAGTACATTGAATTCTTTAAAAGTAAGAACCATATAGAAATACCCAGTGCACCATTAGTACCAGAGGATGATCCATCAGTTCTCTTTGTAAATGCAGGTATGTTCCCATTAGTACCTTTTCTTAAAGGAGAGAAACACCCTTTAGGAAACAGATTAACAAATTCTCAGAGATGTTTAAGAACGGGAGATATTGATGAAGTGGGAGATTCTCTTCACTATACAACATTTGAAATGCTAGGCAATTGGTCTCTAAACGACTACTTCAAGAAAGAAGCAATTGAAATGACAATAGAGTTTTTTGTAGATGTACTAGGTATTGATATAAACAAAATATTTGTATCAGTATTTTCAGGAGATGAAAATATTCCAAGAGATACAAAATCAATAGAGGTATGGGTTAATATATTCTCAAGATACGGTATAGAAGCAAAAGTTGGAAAACATGAAAGAATACAAGAGTATGGGAAAGAGGGAAACTGGTGGGGATTAGCAACAGGAGGTCCATGTGGTCCAGATTCAGAGATATTCTTTGATACAGGGAAACAACCCTGTGGTAAAGATTGCCATATCAACTGCAGTTGTGGGAAATATATTGAGATAGGTAACAATGTATTTATGGAGTATCTACTTGATAATGGAAAGTATCTACCACTTGGAAGACACAATGTAGATTTTGGGGGTGGTCTTGAAAGATTAACTATGATTAGCCAAGGGGTAGACTCCTTCTATGAAACAGATATCTGTGAACCGATACTTAATAAGATAAAAAGTATATCTAAGATAGATAATATCCAATCACAGAGGATAGTAGTTGATCATATTAAAGCTTCAACATGGATAATTGCAGATGGTGTACAGCCATCAAATACAATGCAAGGATATATATTAAGAAGATTGATAAGAAGAGCCATGAGGCATGCTAGGACTTTAGGTATAGAGGGTACTTTTGTAAAAGATATAGCCCAGATATGTATACAACAATTTAAATATGATTGGCCGAAATTAGAACAGAAAGAAAATGAAATATTAAATACATTAGAGAAAGAGGAAGAGAAGTTTAATAAAACATTAGAGAAAGGTCTTAAAGAGCTAGACTACCTCACAAAGAGAAAACAGGAGATTAAAGGAGAAGATATATTTAGAATGTATGAAACATACGGTTTACCAAAAGAGGTAACTGAAGAGATACTCAAGGAGAGAAATATTAAAATATCCGATATTGATACATTTGAAAAAGCTAAATTAGAACATCAGAAAAAATCACAAACCTCCTCTGCAGGTATATTTAAAGGTGGATTGGCTGATACATCCCAGATGTCTACAAAGTATCACACAGCATCACATCTCCTTCTTGCAGCTCTAAGAAAGGTACTAGGAGAACATATATATCAGAAAGGAAGTAATATTACCCCAGATAGATTAAGATTAGACTTTCCTAATGAGCAGAAACTTACAAATGAAGAGATAATTGAGGTTGAAAATCTAATTAATACCACTATTAAGGACAGTTTACCCGTTACATTCAAAGAGGTACCCAAAGAAGAAGCACTAAAACTAGTTCCATTTGCTGCTTTTGAGGAGAAGTACGGAGATACTGTTAAATTGTATACCATTGGAAATCCACAAAACCCCTTTTCTATTGAGATATGTAATGGCCCACATATTTCTAATACTAACGAGCTTGGAACCTTTAAGATTCTAAAACAGGAAAGTGTTGGTTCTGGAATAAAAAGAATTAAAGCAATACTTACATAAATATGCAAATAGAAAAACCCATACTAGCAATAGATTACGGAGAGAAAAGAATTGGATTAGCAATATCTGATCCTAAAGGTATAATTGCATCCCCACTAGATGTATTAACAATTACGGAGAAACACGGTATAGATCAGGTACTCGAAGATATACTACTCATAGTAGATGAGTATAGAGTTAAGAGTATTCTAGTAGGAATGCCACAGGAACTTAAAAAGACCTATTCAAAATCAATTAAAAAAATAGAAAATTTTGCTAAGAAATTAACAGATTTAACTAATATACCTGTAACATTTCAAGATGAAACATATTCTACAATTCAAGCTCAGAATATGCTACTATCTTTAGGGCAGAATACTAAATCATCTAGAAAGAAAATTGATATGATATCTGCAACTGTATTCCTTCAGGAATTTCTAAATTCTAATAACAAAGAGATATGAAAACCGTAGTAAAAATATTCTTACTAGCTCTAGTCACAGTTGGAGTTGTTGTATTTTTAGCTAAAGCCAATTATGAGAAAGTCATCGAGGAACCAAATAGCAATAATAGTGATAAAATTACATTCCAAATACTCTCTGGAGAGACAACGGACTCCATAATTCAAAAAATGATAGACTCTGGAATATTAAAAGAGAAATGGGCTAACTACTTTAGAATATATCTTAAATTAAACAAACTATCTGAAAAGATACAAGCAGGTACATATGAAATACCAAAGAATTTAAGTATAAAAGAGATTGCCGAAACAATACAAAAAGCAAGAGGCTTGGACATATGGGTTACAATTCAAGAAGGTTTAAGAAAAGATGAAATTGCAGATATATTATCTACCGAATTAACAAATGGTGGTAACCAACAGTTCAACAAAGAAGAGTTTCTATCATTAACTACGGACACAACATTCATATCTACACTAGGATTGACTTCATACACACTAACTGATTTAGAGGGTTTCCTGTTCCCTGATAAATACGCTTTCTCTATAGATGAAACAACACAGGATGTATTAGTTAAAATGATAAGTAATTTTAAAAAGAAAGTCGGAGATAAAGACTCTTACGAAGATTTAATTATTGCTAGTATGGTAGAAAGAGAGGGGAGAACCGATGAAGATAGACCAATGATAGCGGATATCATAAAGAGAAGATACGAAGAGGGATGGTTACTACAGATATGTGCAACAATCCTCTATCTTAAGAAAGATTGGGAGCATGTTATAACAAAAGAGGATATGGCAGAGAGTAATCCATACAATACATACAAAACACCAGGACTACCACCTACCCCAATCTGTAATCCCGGTTTAGCAGCAATAGAGGCAACTAGAAACCCTAGTCCAAATCCTTACTATTACTACATCCATGATAATGATGGAGTAATACACTACGGTAAAACATTAGAAGAACATAATAAGAATATATCCACATATCTTAGATAATTAAAACATATCATATGACAGTATCAATAGATATAACAGATAAAGAGATAATACCGAAAGGTTCAATAACCATAGATATTGATAAGAAAAAAAGAAGAAAACGCTGGATATTTATTCCCTTATCCATTCTTTTAATAGCTATACTGGGTTCCGGTATATACTTTCTTTACAAGGGGTATAAGGTTGGAAAAGATATCGGCTTTAATTTCTCCCCAGGTACTTTAATTGAAAAAAAGAAAGATCCTGAATTAAAGAAAGACTCAACAGGAACACTTACTAATGTATTGCTAGTAGGTATTGATACAAGAGAAAACACAAAGCTACTTAATACAGATGTCATAATGGTTGCTTCATATAATCATCAAACTAAGGATATTGTAATGATCTCTATACCAAGAGATTTCAATGCACAGGTAAACCCTGATAGAGTTGGGTTTAGTAAAATAAACTCCTCTTACTCAATTAATGAAAGAAAGGCAGAAGGTAACGGTTTAATGGTATTAGAAGATATTGTTGAGGATATAACAGGATTAGAGATACAGTATCATGCCATGATAAACTTTGAGGGCTTTATTCAACTAATAGATGCCGTAGGAGGTGTATATGTCAATGTTGAGAACAGCTTCACGGATTACAGATATCCCTTAGGAAATAAATATCAAACAGTATCCTTCAAAGCTGGTCCCCAATTAATGGATGGAGAGACAGCTTTAAAATACGCCAGATCAAGACACTCTCAACAAAATGGAGAAGGCTCTGATTACGCTAGAGCAAGAAGACAACAGAAAGTAATAGATGCATTCAAAGATGTACTTCTAAGTACAGAAACCCTTCTTAATCCAACAAAAGTAATGGCCTTACTTAGCTCAATACAGGACAACCTACAAGTCTCCGAATTTTCCCTTGCAGATATCCAAGCAGGAGTTAATATATTAAAAAATCTTAATACAGAAACAACAAAATCGTCTACCTACTCATTCGTACTTGACCCTACTGCAGGTAACTACTCATTAATTACTACAGATATCCCGGGTAGTGGTTACTCTATTGGTCCTAAAGAAGGGTTAGGAAAATATACAAAGATTAATGAATATGTAAAACTTTTAATTCAAAATCCCCTAATCTACTCAGAAAATCCCTCCATATACACTTATGATACAGGTTTCGGATACAAAGAAAGTAATACAAAAACCCAAGAGTTAAAAGACCAATTCAAATATTTAAATATACGATTCCAAGGAACAAAATTTAAAGATAAAGAGGGAGTATATATATACTCAAACAGTGCAGACGAGTTCACTAGTTCTGTAGATTTCTTAGCGAATTATATGGGGATAGAGAATAAGGTGAAACCTGAGTATATAACTACAAATACAGGTGGTGATATAACTATACTCTTTGGGAAAGAGGTAGTTATAGAAGAAATTAATCAAGATGAAATTGAATAAAAATGTACAAACTATTTATAGGAAATGAAACATACCTATCTTTTAAAAATGCTAAACTTACAGCTAGAAAACTATTAGAACAAAACACCCTTGAGTATATATCGATAGATGGAGAGAAAACAGAAAGTTCTAAAATAATGGACCTCTTTTCATCACAATCTCTTTTTAATACATCCCGTATCCTCTTTATAAAACGACTCTACAAAAACAAAGACAAAGAGAATCTAATACCATCAATATTAGAACATATAGCGAAAAATCCTAACGATACAATCATCTTTTGGGAGGATCAAAAAGTAAGTTCTATTACCAAATATGTTAAATTTTTTAAATTAAAAAACCAACTAGAAGAGTACAACAAACTTACTAAGCCATCATTTAATAAATATGCAAGACAACTATCCTCTGAATACGAACTAAATATTGATAACGAATTAATTAATACACTATGTATGTACTCTAATTACAATATAGAAAGATTGGAGAACAGTATTAAGAAATTAAAACTACTTACTGGTGATAAGAAAATATCTAAAGAAGATATAGATTCCATAACTCAAGATACCCTAGAAGAAGATATATGGAGATTACTTGATGAAATGAATTCTTCTACAGGCAAACCACTACACATACTTGAAAAAATATTAAATCAAGGAATTGATTCAAAGTATATATTACCTATGATTGCTAGAAACCTTCGTTTAGTTACATTAACAAAGTATCTACTATCCCAAGACACCCCTTTCCAAGAGATAGCCTCTTTAATAAAAGTCCCCCCCTTTACTGTTAGACCTCTAGTAGAAGCTAGTAACAAATATGACTGGGATAAAATTAAAAATAAGTATGAGAAATTATGTAATCTAGATTATGAAATCAAGATAGGCAAAATAGATTCAAAACTCGGTCTTACTCTTTTTTGTACTACTGTATAAATATTCTTGTTGACATTCATATCACTCTTCTCATAAACTCTATATATACAAAAGACATTTAATATACATAGATACTTTTAATGGAAAGACAGGATAGAGCAACTAAAAAAACTTTACGAGCTCTAATGGTAGTTGGAGGAATTTTACTTCTGGCTCTAATTGGGGCAATAGTATACTTCTTTGTAATAGAACCAGGGACTATTAAACCAACAGAAGAGGAGAATACCAAAACATGTGGATGTTACATGATAGACCCAGCTGTTACATCAGACTGTGGAGATCCTAAAAGAGCATTTCTTTTTAATCTTAATACTGTTTCTTCTGATGAAACATGCAACGCTCAGTGTGATATAAATGAGATTGCAGACAACTTATTAAATAGCTCTACTCCAAGAGAATCATACAAAACTTGTTCAATAAGAAGTATCTTAGATACAAGATGTGAAACCATGATTCTCAAAGATCAAGATGGGAAAATAATTACTGGAAAGATAAAACCAACTGATGAAATAAATGTAGAGGCAACATTTGAGGAATCTACCTATACACAGTATATGTTTAAAATAAATTCGGAAGACTCGACACCTGATAAGGTAGATGGTAATAAGATAACAAAAAAGATTTCTGATTTTGAAGGTGTAACTTCTGTTGAGATATTTGCTACAGCAAAAGACAAACAAGAAGAGCAGATAAACTCTCCTGTATGTAGAAGAATTGTAGACATAGAATCATCAGGACAAAGTAGTGTCACAAGTATAACCGCTATTACAGAGCAACAGGCAGATGGAAAAACAAAGATATCCCAGATAACAGTATCTGTTGGACAGATAAGTAGTAATAATATAAAAATAAGATTCTCTTTTAGTGGTGGCTTCTCTGCTTTAACAGCAATAGATGGCATAACAGTTGAGAAGGAGAAAGGCACACTTACAATGTCAAAATTAGACCTATATGATACTGCTAATTTTGCAAGTGATTCATTTAATATTTTAAATGAGCATTTAGGACCTCTTGATATATCAGGAGAGGTATTTGTTGATGATGCTAGTATCGGTTCTGCTACTACCACTGTTCAATTCACAAATACAACCGATGATGAAGACGACGATGTAGTCACAGACGAGAACAAATCTAATTTCACAGTTAGAAAGACCGTAGCTGAAACTTGTATAGAAAAAACGGAGGGAAGTAACAAGGCAACATATACAATAACTGTAACAAATGTAAAAAATATACAAGATAGTATTACCTCTATAAAAGATAAATTACCATTGGGTTTTTCATATGTGTTAAATAGCTCAGTAATAAATAACACCACTACCCCAGATACAGGAGTCGTATTCGTTACACCTGTTGGGGATTCTCAAGAGATAGTATGGCAACCAGCATCTCCATGGAGCGTACCTGCAAATGGAACTTTAATAATAAAATTTGAAGCTACTGCTGGAACTACAGCCATAAATGGACAAAATTTAAATGAAGTAATTGTTACCCCAGTAGAAGTTCCACTTGATCCAGCTACATTAAGAACAGAGGTCTATCTCCTTCTAGCACAAGATTGTGATAACCCAACAGAGGAGGAGCAAGAGATACCTGAGACAGGTATATTTGACACCTTTATTGGAAGAATCCTTACAGGTATATTCATATTACTACTGGGATGGTTCATATATACAAAACCACAAGGGAATTTCATATCAGAGAGATTAATAAACACAGGAGCATATAAAACATATGAGTTAACAAAGTACAAAGTATTCAATCCAAAGAAATACTTTGAGGAGAAAATAATAAGAAAAAATTCTAAAGAGAATCGATAGAGAATCTTAAAGGTAATCCATCTTTTCCAAAGCTAATCCCATCTGAAACTATTGAGAAGAAATACTCCTTTGAACTAATCAACTGCTTTAATGTAATAATGTGATCTTTACTTTGTATACCATTCTCAATATCCACCCCCACCATCTCTAATCCCTTTAACTCCTTTCCATAAAGGATATACCCTGAACACTTCTCTTTACTTTTCCAAAGTATATCAACAGAATTCTCCTCTACTCCCTTTCTAATCTCCACATTGTATGGAGTACAACCATCTACATACACAGAGTTCTCTGAACCAGATACCTTAAAAAAGAATATACCAATAACTATGATAACTAAACATAAAGCACCAATTGTAATATACCAGTTACTTTTCACTTGATTTTACGATAATGTAATCTTCAAGAGTATATACACTTGATCTTCCATATACAACAATCTCTAACTTTTGTGTCCCTACATCCTCCATACTAGGAATACCGTATATATACTTACCCTCTTTAATATACAACCAACTTACATCATTTATACTTAATTCTACCTCAGTTATATCACAACCAACGATATTTGGTACAAAATAATACTCTTCACCAACATAGGCAATATTAGGTATAACATTTGTAATATATGGATTACACCCCTCTTTCTCAATACTAATACCCTTAACCTCTTGCTTACTCTTCATAAATAAATATACAGAGGAGATTATTGCTACAGATGGAATAGAAATTAAAAATACAATTAAAAGAACTTTTTTTGTATTAATCATATATAAAATAGTGTATCAATAAAATTTTCTGTTTACAAACTGCATTGCAATATATATAATACAGCACAGTTATCTATCATTTTAATAATTAATAATAATGCCAAACCTAAAAACATCTATAAAAGATTTAAGAAGCACAAAAAGAAAGACTGTTTACAATGACAGGTTAAGAAAAAGAGTTAAGAAATCAATAAAAAATTTTAATGATGCTTTGAATATTGGAGATAAAAATAAAGTAGAAAAGGTATTAAAAAATACTTATAAAGTTCTTGACAAAGCAGCTAAGAAAAATGTTATAAACAAAGGTAAAGCAAGTCGAAAGAAATCTAGACTTGCAGTTCAACTTAATAAACTGTCCAAAGATAATGTCAAAACTACTCAAAAGGGCACTTAAAAATTC
>Ga0116144_10002501_pt1 | contig 19728 bp, 18 predicted proteins | sample AD_UKC035_MetaG_FD_89746 | JGI IMG/M metagenome (GOLD analysis project Ga0116144, IMG submission 89746) | Active sludge microbial communities of municipal wastewater-treating anaerobic digesters from USA - AD_UKC035_MetaG | ecosystem: Engineered > Bioreactor > Anaerobic > Digestate | place: USA...
AAAACAAATGGGTAATCTCCAAACTTCTGATAACACAAATAAATCGATCATGTTAAAGGAATAAAAGTAGCAGCCCAGCGGTTACGCCAAATATTCCGATCGTCTTTTTTACTGTTAATTCGTCATTAAAAAAGAATGCCGACATCAAGGTTAATAGAGAAATTGAGGCAGCATTTGTAGCATTTACAAAACCAACATTGGGTGCGAGATTAAATGCAACTTGCATATAGTAATTGAAGCTCGAGCCAAAGATTCCAATTAGTAATAGCGTAATTAGTTGTTCTTTCGAGACCTTTTTCCATGCTATTTTTTTGAATATTATTTCTCCAAAAATAATCACAGTTACAACCACCATTGAAAGTATTAATCTGGTGAGAATTGGCACACCCATATTCAAAAGGTATTTCGAACTTAAAGCCAAAAAACCCCAACAAAAAAATGCGCCAATTGTATACGGTAGCCACGATTTATTAGAAGTAGTTCGGTTTTTATTTTTCTCAATTGTAATTAATGCTGAGAACAATACGATTAAGGCAATAGCGATCGCTGACTTGATTGTTAGTGGAGCAGAAAATATAAATACTGAGGCAATAGCTGTAAATACGACATAACTTTTTGAAATAATTAGACTATATCCGGGGTTGGGTGAATACTCGATGCCTTTTAAGGAGAAGGTATTTCCCAGATAACTAAAGAAAATTCCTTGAATTAAAATTAGTAAGTACTCAAATGGTTTAAGCGCAAAACTAGTCGGGGTTTTGACTGTTAATACCAAATACACAAGTAAAGGTATAAGAAACATCGCGAGATTATTTAGTTGCTGGGGTGTCTTGAGTGTATTGCTTTTTCGTACACCAAGATACAGTGCGACCGAACTAAGAAACATCAGCAAGCTGGCAATAATCCAATTCATAGGTTATGTAAAAAAATCTTTCTTTACCAATATGTTACTGGAGTTAGAAGAAAAATGTAGATATAAAAAATTGGGTAGCGTGCGGGAGGGTGTTAGAACTAAGTTTCAATTCTATTCCTTCGCGTGAAATGGCAAAAGCCCGAAGGTTTATGAGTTTGGGGTGAGACAGAATCTCTCCCTCGCTCTACTTCGGGCTTGATGCACATTGTTTGGCCTTTAATGTGGCCGCCCTCGATTGAGGGCATATGGAAAGTTTTGGCTGATAACGGAGCCACCCGCCACTTTCGTGGCATGATATTAAGTTGTTACCCTGAACTGGGAATCAGCTCCGCCTCAATGATGTTGCGGAACCAGCTCAGGAAGGGCACGCGCCAGCCGGCGATCTTGAACTCGTAGGTCTGGCCGACCTCGATGTCCATGAGCAAGTTGTTGCTGTCGAACTTGAGAAAGGCCCAGGAGTCGTCGTTCTCGAATATCTCGACTCCCTGCCGCCCTTCCTGCTGCAGGACGAAGAACGTTGCGCCGTCGTCGATCACCGTCTTGACGACGGTGGCAGTGATGGTTTCTCCGCTTGCGCGGTAGATCGGGATCCAGATCAGACCCAGGATCAGGAGGATGATGAGGCAGCCACAGCCACCAGCCGCGCTATCCGAAGAACTTCTGTTACTCATGTTGTTACCTCACAGAAAAATTCTGCTCAGGCGAGCAGTACTTTGCCAAAGTAATTACTCAAACAAAGTACTGCTCGCCATCATCGGATGGCAACATATATAAACATTCCATACTTTTAATGTGCTCAAACTTTTGTAGAAATCAACTTTTCACAGCAATAGTGATAATTGATTAATAGATTGGTTTGATTCGAGTAGAATAGCAGAAAACAAATATTTTGTCAATAGTTATAGGATAACTTGGGTGGCTGAGGAGACTTGAACCCCCGGCCTCCGCTTTCACAGAGCGGCGCTCTAACCAGCTGAGCTACAGCCACCATAAACAGATCAGTATTGTAACAGAACAGGTGCGCCCAGCTGGATTCGAACCAGCGACCTACTGCTTAGAAGGCAGTTGCTCTATCCACTGAGCTATAGGCGCATTTGACAGTTGCATATCTTACCATTGCTCTATCCACCCCGCCCGCAATGCTACGCAAAGCGTTGCAGGCGGGTGAGCTATAGGCGCAACAACTGTATTCTACCCTAGCTTTGGCCAGATGAGAAGAAACGAGCAAAAATTACTTTTTTACAGCTTTGCGTTTTGCGGGAGCGGTTTTTACCACTACTTTGGTGCGTTTCACTGTACGAACAATTTTTTTAGCTTTACCTTCAACATTTTTTGCTACCGCGCGAACTGTACCTTCAGGATCTTTGTCGAAATCTTTTTTTAATTGTTTAGCTTTGACAGCAACTTTTTCTAGTTCAGCCTCCGCTTTTTCTCGGTTTTTATCATCAGAAAGAAACAAGGCTGCTGCCCCCGCGGCTAAACCGGCTACAAAAGAAAATAATCCTACTTTTTTTCCCATATATCCTCCTCTACGGTATTGTAATAAATGATAACGTATTTGTTAAGCCTGGTTTTTTCCAAAAAGTGCCATGGATGAGTAAAATGTTATCACCAGGGTGAGCAATATCGAGCGATTTCATAGTGGTAATAAGAGCCTCTGAACTCTCTAGGCGGTCATCTTGAGGTAAATTAATTACGATAGAGTATATACCATAGACTACGCTTAGTTTCTGACAGGTTGAAATGTTTCCAGTGAGGGCATAAACTGGTACCTGTGGTCTAAATCGAGCTACATAGCGGGCGGTAGCGCCAGTTTCAGTCAGACAAACAATTTTATCTACTTTTTGACCTTCGGCAGATTTATTTGTATCGACTAAAAAATTAATTGCGGCATGAGTCAGCAAGGCGCCTGAATTTGCATATTCTGTTTCCAAAGTTTGAAGTGATGTATGTGGTTCGTTAAATTCAGCGATGACTGCTTGAGTTGCTACTGCTTCGACCGGGAATTTTCCCAAGGTTGTTTCTTCAGAAAGCATGACTGCGTCAGTGCCATCATAAATTGCGTGAGCTACGTCGGAGACTTCGGCGCGGGTTGGTCGAGGGTTATCAACCATCGATTTCAGCATTTGTGTAGCAGTGATAACTGGAATGGCAAACTGACGACAACGGTTGATAATATGTTTTTGCCAATATGTCAGTTCCTTAAACGGTACTTCAACCGCCAAATCTCCTCGAGCTACCATCACAACATCTGAGGCTTGAATAATTTCTTCTAGGTTATCTAAAGCCGATTGATTTTCAATTTTTGCAATAACGTTTGCATGTAAATTTCTTTTGGCCAATTCTTCTCTAAGAATTTCTATGTCGTGTCGATTTCTAACAAATGACAGTCCAACATAATCAATTAATTCGTCATTTGACGCATCAAGATGGACGAAATCTTGAGCAATTAGTGAAGGTTGATCGATAACCACTCCAGGTGTATTGAGTGTCTTGCGATTAGATACTGGAAATGAACCAAGTGCTTTTAATTTGAGTTGTCCATTTTCTTTACCAATTATTTCAAATTCACCTAAGCCGTCATCAATAAGAACATGATTGCCGACGTTTAATGTATCAATCACATTGCTGGGAACTTGTGGTTGGTGTGGATCAGTGCCAGAGCCGTCGGCAACAAACAGCACCTCATTACCCTCTTGAACGGGAAACGCAGCTCCTCCTGGAACAGTTATTCTAATTTCTGGACCTTGTAGATCAAGCAAAACACCAATTGTGACACCCATTCGTTTTGCTACCTGTTTGACCCTCACTATTCTTTCTGAATGCCATTCGGGGGTACCATGTTTGGTGTTAAATCGAGCTACATTCATACCAGCACGAATTAGTTCCTCAATTATTTCTTCTGATTCGGTGGCTGGACCGATGGTGGCTACGATTTTGGTTGCCTTGGACATCTTGCCTTTCTGACTTGTCGAATTGAATAAGCTATAGTAAGCTTCAATCAGTTTAACTGGATAAAAATCATTATACGTGTATATTCAGTGATCACAAAATGTATTTTTATTGTATATAGTCAGAAAGGTAATAATGACAACGAATGATCAAACACTAACCGGACAACAATTGGCGCAGCAGCACCTGGCGGCTCAGACAGACGAGGCAACAGACATTGACGATGCGGCAGAAGTAGCTCAGTCAGATAAGTTGGCGGAAACGCTCCAATACTTACAAAATTTGATTGAAAGAAATGCGACTCAACTCAAAACAGTTCGTGATGAATTGAGAGAAAAACGCGAAAGCTTACAAAATATTTTAGAGAACGATCAGGAATTAACCGAGGCAGAAACAGTGGCAAAAGCACAAGTTGATGCAGTAAAGCAAAGAAAAGCTACGCTTCAATCATCACCAGAATCCATCAATCTGAAAAATGAAGTGGGTGAATTAAGAGAGAAGCTACACGAAATTGAAGACACCTTGAATAGTCACCTTCTCAATTATTACCAACTCACAAATTCCACCAGTTTCGATACCAGCGATGGAGATCAATGGGATTTCACGGTAAAAGCTAAACTGAAAAGCAGATAAAACTAACTTTGTAAATATTCCGAGAGTCGGGAGATAACCGCTGCAGGGATATTTTTTGTGCGTTTTAATGATCGCAATCGTTTTTGTAATCTCTTGACCTGGATTCGCTTGTCAGCACGAACTTTTGCCGGTTTTTGAAAATAGCGCCTATCTTTGGCAACTTGGACTATATCTGCAAGCGCAGTTGCTCGCTTGAATTGTTTGATCAAGTCGTGAGTATTATCTTTTTGTGTGGCGGTAATAACTATCGGCATAGACGAGGGATTATATCATTTACTTACGGATTTGCGAATAGCCGAGGCTAAAGACGCAAGTTGGGCATCTTCTGCCCTATCAGCGTTGTTGGAACTGAGAAATCCTGGGTATTGTTCGTAATAAGTGGTATTGAATGTGGTTTCTTGAATTTTCCAGGCATCCAAACCATTGCCCGTACCATGCATGGGAAATAATTTACTATGCAGATGGTCCACTCCATAGCCCTCAAAAAACATGCCACATCGACTGACGTCTTCAAAATATGAATCAAGAATTTGGGCGACTCGTTTCGTTGCTAGGATTAATCCAGCTAAAATGGCATCTGTTTGCTCAAAGGCATAACTGCTAAAATGATTTTTTGTAGCAACTACGGTGAACCCCAAGGTATTTGGAAAAATAGATAAAAACGCAAAATGATCACTATCTTCCCATATCTGATGATATGGAGTTAAACCTGCCTGCATTTGGCAAAATATGCAATCACCTCTATTTTCCATAGCAATCTCTCAGCATTCGCACTACTTCTTCTAGACTGAGCTTTGTGGCAATTTGATTTCGGTGTTTATGTGAGCCATTGAGCAGCATCTTGCCACTATTGTGGTAGTACCAAGTGCTATTTGGATCTTTATTACACAATAGATCGTACATTTTCCTTAAATCTATGGAGCTATCTGGTCTAGCTTTAATTCTAATATTGCCCAACTTTGGATCTTTGCGAACTACCAAGATGTATCCTTGTTTTTGAGCAATTTTTATCGTGTCGTCATTACTTGTTTCTAGAGCTAGACCGATACCTGCGCTGAGTTCAAACTCAACACCATTATGTGCGATTACTTCATACGCTTTTAGGTTTTGTTTTAAGGATGAGTATGCCGCGTCAAGACACTGCATTCCAAATTGGAGTAACGCTTCATCATCATACGGATTTTGAAATTCTAACCCATGGAGCAACTCATGAATCATCAGGCTATAACGCCAGTGGGAGGAATCGGGCCAATGAATTTCACCAAAATGGTCGACGTCGTTGATGTATTCAACTAGGGTGCGCAAGGCAGCATCATTCTGCAAGTGGGGAAAGGATTGACTCAGATCATCGAAGACGAGCGATGCTGCACAAATAGGTTGTACCGCTCGATCTGGTTGATGGTGATCAAACTCGCCAAGTCCAGTATCAACATGTGTCACATCTTGCAGATCAAAACCGAGAATTTCAGCAGCTGTTCTAGTGATTGTCTCACCAGGATTTACAAAAGCTACTTTCGCATCTGCAAAGAGTTCGGGCGAAAATCGCTTAAAGAGCCAGACTGCTCCAACTGCGTCAAGATCTGGCGCATGGTGTGTTACCAGGAGTTTTTTTGTTTCCATACTCAAGAGTATACACTGAAAAGGGCACTTATTCTTCTTCCTTTGCTTTTGCTATTGCCGCATTCAGTTTGATGAGTATTTTAGAATCTCCAAGCGATGGTGAGTCGGGCGCTTTCAATACTTTTTCTACAAAGGTTTCAGCCTCTACTTTACCATTGAGTGAAATGGAGGGGATAAAACCAAGACCATTATCAGACGTCCTGTAAAATGTGATCTGAAACCGACAGTTTAGAGAGGTGTGTTCTTGAAGTCCGATCCAATGTTGGAATTCATGAGAAGTGTGTTTTTCAATGTTATCTCGATAGTAATCCGCATATTCTTGTCGGTATTCTTCAGAATCTAATTCTTCATCCGTCAAATCCCAATGTGCTTTAATCATTTGGCGACAACTAAGGAGTAGTAATGTTGGATAGAGATGGCTTTGATCAACATACACTGAGCACGGTCTATTTTTCCACTCAAGGACTATCCAGGGAGTTTTATTTTCATCAATTTCTATTTCTGTTGGACTAGATAAAAAGATTCCATGAATTCTTCAAATGAATTGAAAAGTTCGGCATGATCGCAGGCAAGACTTACTTGATCTCGTAGGGAATGGCGTATGGCTTCAAAATCATGGTTAACATCAAACTCAGTAGATTGAATCATCACACAATTATACTACTAGGATATATTTTGATATATATAAAGAAAAACCCGCCGCAATGTTCCTAAATATAGTATTTTTTACGTACTAAGCCGGAAACATCGCCGCGGGCACCCTCACCGGGATTGTGCTGTGTAGTATACGAAATGCGGTGGGTAAAACTAGTAAGAAAAAAGACGTATAAAACAGTCTATAATTTCTGCTACTCAATATAAAGAATTCTGCTATAAGCCTAAATAATTACAGTAGAAATTGCATCAATAACGACTACTTTGAGTAATATTGAGCCAATTCCATCACAGCCATTAGCTTGGTTTCAGATTTGCCACGTTTCTTGAACTCAACTTGTTCACCAGTTTTGGTTGAACAGAGCAATCTGTAAGGACATCCAAGCAAATCGGCATCGGCAAATTTTTCTCCCGCAGACACTGAGCGATCATCCCACAATACTTCCTGTCCACTATTTCTGAGCTGATCATAGATTGCTTGAGCTACGGTTTCTCCTCCAGGTAAAGAAATCAAGTGAAAACGAAACGGCGCAATACTTTCTGGCCAGATTATGCCCTTTTCATCGTGGTGGGATTCTACGACTGCAGCCAAAGTCCTGCCAAGTCCAATACCATAACAACCCATGTAATACGGTTTCTCTGTGCCCTCTTGATCGACGTAGCTTGCGTGACTCATTTTAGTTGTGTAGTGTGTGCCAAGTTGAAAAATATTGCCCACTTCGATACCTCGATGCATTTGTAAGGGTCCAGACCCATTGGGAGCGATCAAATCAGGTTTGGCCATAGCAATGTCAGCCTCTATATCTAGTGAAAAATCGCGGTCAAGATTGATATTATGAGCGTCTAGATTCAATTTGTTAGCCCCACCATACGCATTACGGAAAGTGCGCAGCGAGGTGTCTCCCACGATCATAACTTTTTCGTCTAAGCCAACGGGAGAAATAAATCCTGGCTCTGATCCTATTTGTCTGATTTCTTCTGTTGTTGCAGATCTGAGCGTGATCGAGCCTGTCGCTTTGGCCAATTTGATTTCGTTCACATCGAGATCTCCACGAATGACAGCTAAAATTAATTGATTCTTTTCATTTACCATCATAACGTCTTTGAGCTGTTGCCAAGCTGGTAGCTGGTGGAAATTAACCCCGTCTTCCATGGTGGGCCCTCGTTGTGCAGCCATCTCTTCATATGGTTTTAATGATTCGTCAGTATTTTTTGGTTCTTTAATGAAGGTAGCAACGTCTTCGTGTGCACAATATGAACCGTCGGTTGAAACAAAAAAAGTTCCCTCGCCCTCAGAATGTTCAACTTGATATTCATGACAGAATTCGCCGCCAATGTAGCCATTGTCTGCTTCAACTATGTGTGTATTTAATCCCAGTTCAGAAAAAATTGCTGAGTAGGTATTACGATAGAGTTCATAAGTGTGTTTAAAAGCTTCAGAATCAGTATCGAAAGAATAAGCGTCCTTCATAATAAATTCTCTTACTCTAAGCAGTCCCCCTCTAGCTCGCATTTCGTCTCTAAATTTATTTGAAAATTGATAGAGTGTAAACGGTAAATCTTTATAGGAAATTTGAAATTTTCGTACCACATCAACAAACATTTCTTCAGCAGTGCCTCCAAGCGCAAATGCGGCTCCTCTTCTATCCTTGACAGTCATTAATTCGAATCCAACTGTATTAGTCCGATTAGTTTCTTTCCACAATTCCAGGGGGTGGAGAGTTGGAGAGATCATTTCTTGAGCTCCAGTCAGATCCATGTGTTTTTTTATGACAGATTTGATCTTGTCATGCACGCGCCAACCCAGTGGCAAAAAGAAATAGCGACCAGCACTGCTTTCTGCGATAAACCCACCTTTAACTAACAATTGATGGCTCACAAATTTAGAATCTTTAACTGGTGACTTGTTGGATTTTCCAAAGAGTTGAGAATAGCGCATAAAAACTTTATAACCACTGTTTGAGTGAATCAGCAAATAGTGTAGCAACGGATAATTCAGTAATTTTTGGTACTAGAGTGGGATGTTGAATTGAGTTAGTGACCAGAACGCTATCAACCTCAGATTGCTGAATTTTATTTTGACTTTCATTAACGAAAATTCCATGTGTAGCCAGGAAGTGCACGCTTTCTGCACCTTGTTCTTTGAGCAATTTTGCGGTTTCTACCACAGTACCACCACCTACAATGCAGTCATCAAAAAGAACTACAATTTTATTGGATACATTTCCATGTACGCTTGAAGCTGTAACTTGACCAGTACGCAGATCGCGTTGTTTATCGATATTTACCAATTCCAAATCGAGTTTTTTGGCAAATTCTCGAGCGCGTTTAAGTCCACCAAAGTCAGGACTAGCAATCACCAGTTTTTGATGTTCAAATGTTTTTGCAATGTGTTCGGCAAATAATTCTAAAGCAGATAATTGTCTGGTAGGTACAGAATAAAAACCAGGAATACTCTGGTTGTGTAGGTCTAGTAAAAGGACGCGTTTGATATAACTTTGTGACACCAAATCTGCGACAACCTTGGCAGAAAGTGGTTGACCGTTAGTAAAGACCTTGTCTTGTAGTGAATACCCCATCCAGGGGATGACGGCGTTGATGTGGCGAGCTCCCATTCGTTCGAGGGCATCTGTAAGTAGTAAAAATTCCATAATGTACTCATCAGCGGGCGATGAAAAAGACTGCACGAGGACGATGTTTTGACCATGGACATCTTTTTGTATGTGAATGCGTTTTTCCCCGTTGGGAAAAACGCCAATCTCTACAGGTACTGACTCAAGACCCATCAATTGGGCAATTTCAGCGGCTAATTGGGGGTTGGATGATCCAGATATGACAAACATATCACTCATTATATCGCATATCGTATGACAAAAGCACTCCGAGACAATGAAATTAAATTTTTTGCTCTTTCCACATCTTAGAAAAAGCACCTTGGTTATTGAGTAATTCTTGAAAACTGCCCTGCTCCACGATTTTGCCATAACTGAGAACCACGATTCTGTCCATTTTAATAATAGTGGATAAACGATGAGCAATCACAATCGTAGTAAATTTATGTAAGTTTTCTTGCAGGGCTTGTTGAATTTCCTTTTCGGAATGAGCGTCAAGGTGTGAGGTGGCTTCATCAAGCAGCAAAATATCTGGCTGACGGTATAAAGCGCGAGCAATACCCACTCGTTGTCTTTGGCCACCAGACAGTTTAATCCCTTTTTCACCCACAATTGAATCTACTCCATTCTCAAGCTGATCAACTACACTTTCCAGATGGGCCATTTTGATAACTTCTGTCAAATTAATTTGTCGCGAAGCGCCAGGAACTCCCGCAATTTGGATATTATCTTTTAAGCTCATGTCAAATAATTCAGTATCTTGCAATACTACAGCTACGTGATCAATATATGACTGCCTTTGAAGGTTTTTAAGTGGAATATTGTCAATGAGAATATGACCATCATAGTCTTCGTATAGATCGAGGAGTAATTTAAATAAAGTAGACTTACCAGCTCCAGACAGACCAACTATTCCGATTTTTTCTCCTCGTCTAATCGTTAGAGATATTTCGTTCAAAGCGCTTTTTTTACCATAGCCAAATCCGAGTTTTTCAATTCTGATTGTTTTCCAGTCTGGTGGATAGGTTTGTTGTAGCGAAACTTTTTTAGGGTCTTCAATTTCTGGCTTGGTCTTTAAGATGTTCATTGCGCGAGAGATCCATATTTTTGCCAAAGCAAGCTGTTGCGTGACATTAGTCAATTCCTCTGTTGCCTCACTCACTTTGTTAAACAGGCCAAAAAACAATACCAGTAGTCCAACGTTCTTAGTTCCATGGTAAATGTCCCAAGAAAGCCAAGCTACTATGCTTAAAAAGAAAACAGATTGGTAGATAACCTGCAAAGCTCCTTGAGATTGATAGTAAAAAATTCGTTTTTTAATATTTTGTATTAACTTTTTAATATGGGAGTTTACAGACTCATTGACGCCCCAATCTATAGATAAGGCCTTAATTGTTTGGATATTATTCAAAGCTTCAAATGTGATGCCGCTCAAATTCTCAAATGCTTTATTGACTATTTTTTCTTGTCTTATAGATCTTTTAAGCAACAAAGTGCTAAATACGTAATACGTAATCATAAACAAAACCAGTAAAACACTTAGGGTTGGATCTAAGCCAAAGAAAATAAATACTATGCCAACCGTATTTACCAAAACTGAGAGCAATGTGTCGAATATCCTTCGAATGGTAATGTTAATTCCGTCAAGACCCTTGTCGATTCGCTTCATTTTATTTCCGCTGTTTTCTTTTTCTTGCCAAGAAAAATCTAAGGTAAAAATATGGGCAAGAGTTTCTTTATAAATGTCTAAAGAAGCCTTTTCTGCTACTTGGTAGCCAAAAAATTTTGATAGATTATGAGTTAAACCAAAGTATGCATACGCCAGTCCCCACAGTACGAAAATTCTCAAGAGCTCTTCGGGATCGGTATTAGTTCCAGAGTTAGTCAGTAATTCAATTATCCTACTGAGTGCCCAGGCGGGATATAGTCGAGACGCGTCGCTTGTTATGCGAAGGAATATTCCAATCAAGAACTGCGTGCGATAGGGACGGATATACCGAGCCACATCAATTACGAATTGGTGAATAGAATATCTCTGATCAATTTCCATGGTGATATGTTTATCTACGATGCTCTGGAGCACCCACTAGGCCACACTTTTTGTATTTTAGTCCTGATCCACAAGGACAGGGGTCGTTACGGCCTATTTTCATTTGTTTAGACCCAGGCTGTGGTTTGGCAACTGCTTTGGCAGAACGCAGGGCTGCGGCTAAATCTTGAGTGTCGCCCTTAATTTGTGTGGGGGCTGAGCTTGGGATAGTAGCGTCAGCCACTTCTTTACTCAATTCCTCGTTAATATCATCCTTTTGTTCTATTAATTGTTTTTGTTGAGTTGCTCGGAATTGTTCTCTGCTAATTGGTTGTAGGCGGAAAATTCGGTTGGCAATGGTTGAATCAACGGCGCCCAGCATTTGTTGGAACATACCAAATGCCTCTTTTTTATATTCAGAAAGCACGGTTTGTTTGTCACCTCGTAACCAGATACCTTCTCTGAGACTATCAATCGCATCAATGTGGTCCATCCACTTTTCATCCAGCGTACTGAGGGTGACGTAGAGCTCAAGTTGACGCATGGTCATCTCGCCTAAATCTTTTTCTCGCTGGTCATACAGTTGTTGTGAAATTGTTTGTAATTTTTCTGTTATTTCTTCTGGATCGGTAATTTTTGAAATTTCTTTTTCGAGTCGCAACTGCGAAGCTTGATCGAATGGTACTAATCGGCAAAATTCTTTTACTATGGTGGCATATTCTTCTGCAGTAAATTCTTTGGGCGCATTCAAGCTAACTAAAGCACGAATTTCTTCGTCTACATATCCCTGAATTTGTTGACGAAGCCCGGCGACTACCTCTTCTTGCTCTGCGGTTATTTTTTCGCCTTTTTCTAAGACTGAACCTTCTTCTAGCAAACGGCGTCTGCGAATGTAGGTAATTTCGCGCTGTTTATTCATCACGTCATCGAATTCTACTAAGCGCTTACGTTGATCAAAGAAAAACCCCTCGACCTTTACTTGAGCAGACTCAATAGATTTACTGATCATGCCGTGCTCAATTGGCTGACCCTCGTCAATTTTGAGCATGTCCATGATTTTAGAAATTTGTTCACCGCCAAAGATCCGCATAATTTCATCATCAAGTGAGATAAAAAATTGTGAAGTACCCGGATCTCCCTGACGACCAGCTCGGCCACGTAGTTGATTATCGATGCGACGAGATTCGTGTCTCTCGGTACCCAGAATATACAAGCCACCCAATCTCACAACCTCATCGTGGTCCGATTGCCATTTTTCCATGGCCTGTTGATATTCTTTGAGTTTATATTGAGTTGGATCGATCGATGGTGGTAGATTCAGAGTTTTGGCCAATTTTATTTGATCTGCAGTGGCTTTAACTTTTGATTCAGTTTTTTTACGATAGTCTTTCAACTCTGGTTTTGCACCACCCAGCACAATATCTACTCCACGACCAGCGATGTTGGTTGCTACGGTTATGGCGCCTTTTTTACCAGCATCGGCAATGATAAATGCTTCTTTCTCGTGATTTTTTGCGTTCAAAACTTGGTGGGTAATTTTTTTTCTAGATAAGAAATCGGCCACAATTTGATTATGATTGATGGAGCGAGTACCAACTAATATAGGTCTGCCCTCTTTGTGAATGGTCTCGATTTCATTGGCAATCGCTGTATATTTTGCTCCAGCAGTTTTATAAACTACATCAGTTTTATCTACACGTATGACGGTGTCATTAGTTGGTACAGCTATCACATCGATGGCATAGATTTTTCTAAACTCCTCAGCCTCAGTTGTGGCAGTACCAGTCATACCCGAAAGTTTACTGTAGAGTCTGAAGTAGTTTTGAATAGAGATTGTTGCTAGGGTTCGAGATTCTTGTTGAATCGGGACATTTTCTTTGGCTTCGATCGCCTGATGAAGTCCATCGGAATAACGCCTGCCGTACATGAGGCGACCAGTATGCTCGTCAACTATAATTACCTGATTATCACGCACAATATAGTCTTTATCTCTTTGGAAAATGGTATTGGCCTTGAGCGCCGATTCAACATGGTGAATGGTGTCAAAGTTTTCTTCGTAGAGATTCTTCACATTTAGTTTTTGTTCTAAGCGCTTGACTCCCAAGTCGGTAAGTGTAACTGCGCGCGCTTTTTCATCTACCGTATAATCTGCTCCCTTTGAGAGCGAAGTTACCATGTGGGCAAAATCATAATATTTTTTGGTCGGTTCGGAATCTGGGGCGGAGATTATCAGCGGCGTGCGTGCCTCATCAATTAAAATGGAGTCAGCCTCATCAACTATGGCGTAAAAATGAGTATTGTTTGGTCGTTGTACCATTTGACTGAGTGATTGCACCATGTTGTCACGCAGATAATCAAAACCAAACTCATTGTTAGTTCCATAGGTAATATCAGCGGCATAGGCTTCTGTGCGAGATATGGGTTTAAAGTGTTCGAGGCGCTCATCTCCCCTATCTTCTCCAGTAAAATCGGGGTCATAGAGGCTGGCTTTTTCATGAGTGATGACGGAGGTGGTTAAGCCTAAGAAGTGATAAATTGGTCCCATCCACCCGGCTCCAGTTTCGGCTAAGTAATCATTAACGGTGACGAGATGAGCGCCCTTACCCAGTAAAGCATTGAGATAGAGCGGTAATGTGACGGTTAAGGTTTTACCTTCTCCAGTTTTCTGCTCTGTAATCGTACCTTCGTGCAAGGCGATTCCAGCAATCAACTGAACATCATAATGTCGTAAACCGATGACTCGGCGTGATACTTCACGCACAGTGGCGTAGACTTCGGGCAAGATTGAATTGAGCACTGCCTTTTCTGATTTCCCTGATTTTAGTTCAGTTTCTATTTGATCCTGAAATTTTTTAGTTTGTTGAGCCAAAGCTTTATCGGAGAGCTTTTTAATTTCAGGTTCAAGTCGGTTAATTTGATCAACTTGAGCAGAAAATCGATTGATCGCTTTTTTATTATCATCAAAAATTGAGGTGAGAAACTTAAACATAAGATCCTGATTATGCCAAAAGAATAGCTGTTTGTCGATCTTAAAACGTCAATAATTTAGGTATTGCGACCGAGCCATCTGGCTGTTGATAGTTTTCGATGATCGCAGCCAACAGTCTTGGGGACGCCGCCATAGTGTTATTGAGCGTGTAGACAAACTTAGTTGAACCATCCTTGGCTTGGTATTTAATATTGAGTCGACGTGACTGAAAATCATTAAAGTAGCTAGCGGAATGAGTTTCCCGGTATTTTTGTTGGCTGGGAAACCATGTCTCAATGTCGTATTTTTTTCGTTGACCCGCTCCCATGTCGCCGGTGCACATCAGAAGGACCTGGTATGGTAATTCTAGATCTTCCAGTAGCTGTTCAGCCAACCTCACCATTTTTTCATGCCATTCTCGAGTAATTGTTTCATCCGCCACGGTGTAGACTACCTGCTCAACTTTATTAAATTGATGCACTCTAATCACACCCGAGGTGTCCTTGCCGTATGAACCAACTTCTCGGCGGAAGCAAGGAGAAATGCCGCAGATTTGAAAAGGCAACTCTTTTTCCGTTAAAGTTTCGCCCTGTCTGTACGCAGTCAGAGCGACTTCGGCAGTGCCGGTCAAAAATTGATTATCTTGTGTTTTATAGTGATCCTCTTGCCCCCAGGGGAAGTAACCAGTTCCCCACATAGCATCCTCATTTACGAGCACAGGAACCGACATGGGTTCAAAACCAGCAGTGACTAATCTATCGAGCGCGACTCTCAAGAGAGCTTGTTCAAGGCGGAGACCATCTCCTTTTAAGAAATACGAGCGAAATCCGCCAATTCTTACAGCTCTATCAACATCCAGCCAACCTAGTTTTGTCATAATTTCTTCATGTGGCTTGACATCGAAGTCAAATGTTTTTGGTTTTCCAACTTGACGAATCATTTGGTTGCCAGATTCATCAGGTCCTACAGGCACATCGTTCGCCGGTACATTGGGAATTTGATACAGCATCGCTTGATACTTGTCTTCAACTTCTTTCAGTTGAGGCTCGAGTTCTTTTAATTTATTTTTAAATTCTTTGCCCAGATTTTTATCTTCATCAGTTGGAAGTGTTCCATTGGCTACATTCTGTTTGAGCTTTCTCGCATGTTCATTGCTGTCTCGGCGTAAATCATCCACTTTTTGTTGGAGGGCGCGACGTTGTTCATCGACAGTTAATAACTCATCAACAATAGCGGGATTCAATTGTTTATTGATGCTCGCCTGTTTGACGAGTTGAGTGTTGTTTCTGATATATGCGATATCTAGCATAGTGCTCCTTTATGGTGCGTACGTAAATACAAAAAATCCTCTTGGCTTGCTTCTAATTGTAACCACAACTAGCGCATCCAAGAGGTTCCGCTGTGGCGGAAGGTGCCACCTCTAGCTACTTATTCCTGCTGTCACGGGCGTACCCGGACTGGATTTCCCCAGTCAGCTTTGGCGGCTGCTAAACCACCTCAAATGCTTTTATTAACTAACGATAGTATACACGATGCGGCGGCAATGTGTTTTGGCAACCATAGAACCACTTTACTTTTATTAAACCACTTTACTACCAATTATTTGCTTTAACTACTATGGTCTGGGAAGTAGTTGCGTTGAAGAAAAAGAAGGTTGTCGGAATTGATCATGATAATTGCTTCAGTTCTATATTTGAGCGTCAATCGATGATGGCGCAGTCTGAGTTTGAACACCACTCGAGCTTTTAAGGAGTGAACTGAGTGCGATAAAAATAGATTTGCTATGAATTATCGAAAACACCAATCATAAACTCAACGTGTTGGCTCGGATCTTTTTCAATTAACTCAAACCCTCGCTGAATATCTTCTCTGTTAACATTTGCGGCAAAGGATTTATCTCGCAGTTTTTTGAGTACAGAAGAAGTTTTCATTCCAGTAAAACCTTCCGGTCTCATTAATGAATAGGCATTGAGAAAACCTGATAGTTCGTCACAAGCAAATAAGTATCTATCTAATTGTGATTCTGGTTGCTTGCCCGTTCTGCTTGGTGCGTGAGCAGCGATTGCTTGAAGCATTTCTGAGGGGTATTCAGTGAGTAATTCTGTTAGTGCTCGGTTTGGATGTTCGTCAGGAAATTGTTCCCAATCCAGATCATGCAAGAGTCCAGTTTGGTACCAGAGTTCAACATCCTGATTGAGCAATTTTGCATAGGCTTCCATTGCTTTTGCAACCATCTCGCAGTGATGTCGTAAAGCTTTATTTTTAATATACTGTTCAAGCAGTGCATGGCTTTGTTCACGCGGGGGAAGCAGTTTACTTTGGTCGGTCATATTTACTCCTCGGATAGTAGCTTAAGTCTTGTACGGACTAAATCTTGATTGGCAGCAAGTAGCATCCAGGCTGCCCGTGGTCCAGCGGTTTTACCAAGAAAAGCCAGATAAATTGCTTGAAATCCCAGTTTGGCTCCAAGACTACTTTTGGCTGTTTCGTACAGCGCTTGCTGAAGCGCGTCAGGTTGCCATGCTTGATCCTGTTCTAGGAGGTGGAGAACACCTTTTAAGTATGTTTTTTGCTCTGATGTTAGCTGAGTAGCTTCAGGCGGTACGTCAGCTTTTGGTGTTAGTTGATATTCAGACGGGGCATAGTTGGTAACCCAGGCTTTTGCATAGGTTTTTCTATCCTCAAGTTCTTGTAATTCTTGCTGAGAGAGTGCCGATCCTTTCACCTCAGTGAATTTTTCTACAAGATTCAAGTCTGGGTGTTGCATCCAAATAGCAATGTCGCGAAAACGGGGCAAGAAATATGGTCCTGGCTGAGTTTGTATCTGCGATGCTTGGAATGCTCTGGATTGACGTTTATCACCAGTTTCCTGATCCCAAGTAATTCTAGCCGCCTGATCATATTCGTCAAACAAATCGGGAATTGCCATGCTATATGGGTCAAAATCAATAACCTGATTGTAATGGCGCGAGGCAAATAAAAATCGGCCAATTTCTGGAGGAAATAGATTGGTAAACTCGCGCGCTGAAGTTCCCACTCCTTTACTTGAGCTCATTTTTGTTCCTCTGACTAGAATCCACTCGTAGGGAATATCAAATGGAGTTTGGATGTGAAAAACAGTTGGGCATTGAGCATTAGCCATATCTCTAGATCCACCAGCAGACGTATGATCCTTGCCCGCGCCCTCAACATTAACACCAAGAGCTTTCCAATGGGCTGGCCAGTCAACTTTCCATAGCAACTTTCCATTGCCGCCAAAAGGTGAGATTTTTCCCTCATGGCCGCAGCCTTGAGCCCAGGTTACTTTATTGGGCATACATATAAAGCTGACTTCCGTACCATCCCACTCAGTAACGAGTGTAGTGCCAACCTTTCCACATTGTGGGCAGATGACTTGGAATGGATACCATTTTTCTGGCAATTTATAATCAGCTACATCCTGATAAATTTTTCTCAGTTGATCAACTCCATCAAGTGCTTCGCGAATAATTTCATCCATTTGACCAGACTCATAGAGTTGATGACTCCAAACTATTTCTTGAGTACAACCAAGCCTGCGAAACGCTTGCATAAAATCTATCGCATAGAGCTCGGCAAAGTTGGTGGCTTTTTCTAATTCAAGCCGATCCTGATTTGAGATTAAATCCAAACTCAACCCACTTTCTTCCAGCGAGGGTACTGGAATTTGATATAAGGGTTTCCCCATGTGGGGGGTATACACCTTTGGATCTAAATAAGCTGGCAAACCATCCATTGAATCCATATCGTTAAACACATAGGTGCTGACAACTTTTTGAGTTTTTTCTGCTAAAGCTTTGGCAACCAAATCATGCAGCACCACTCCACGAAGCGAACCTGTATGAATTCTGCCCGATGGAGTTTTCATGTCGTCAACATGCAGTTGAGTTTGGTTGGTTTCTTTTTGCCAGTCAAGAATAGAGTTGGTGACTTGATCGATCCAATGAGGAGATTGTGGTTGAGTCATAGTGTCATCTTACCAAAAACCCCGCTGTGTAGCTACGCTGTGCGGGGAGAAATACTTTTGTAAACTTTCTGATTATTTGATTTCGACGATGGTGTATTCAGTTTTCCCCGCAGGAGCAGACACAACGGCGCTATCCCCCACCTTCTTCTTGAGCAAAGCCTTGCCTAAAGGTGAGGCAACCGAAATTTTGCCATTGACTGGATCGGCCTCATATTCACCAACTAAAACATAGACAATCTTTTTTGTACTACCTTTTTTTGTCAAAGTAACGCGTGAACCAATCCCAACATGTTGGTGGGATTTTGTTGCCTTAACCACTACAGCGTTTTCGAGTATTGATTTGATTTGATCAATTCTTGTTTCCACCAATTCCTTATCGTCTCTGGCGCTATGATATTCAGAGTTTTCAGATAAATCGCCGTGCTCTCGAGCAGTTGCTACTCGTTCAATTGCCGCAGGAAGTTTGTCTTCCTCAAGCTCTTTGAGTTCTTCCTTGAGTTCATTTAAACCTTCTAGTGTTAATTCGGTTTGATTAGTAGTCTGGTTGGTTTTTGACATATAAGTGCTTTAGTATACAAAAGTCTACTCAAAGTGCAAGCGCGGTCCTGAAATACTACTATTGATTGGTCTTTCTGGCAATTTTTATCTCGAGCAGAGCTAATCGTAATGAAGCTTCTGCCATCAGTAATTCTTTTCTATCTTGACTTAGACGCATAGTTTCGTGTGCTTGTTTAATGGCTTGTTCGGCTTTTTGAACGCTAATATCGCGACTATGCAAGGCACTATCCACAAGTACAACGACGTTATTATCTGGAGCTACATTCAAAAAGCCATTGGAGACAACGATGCTTGATTGTTGCCCGCCAGATCGGTAGATGAGTTCGCCCACATCAATTTTGGTAAACAACGAAATATGGTAGGGCAAAATAGTTAACTCACCTTCTGTACCGGGAACGGTGACAGAGTCAACCAGCGCATCAAGCAATTCTGCTTCTTGCGAAACGACTCTGAGTTTTAATTTTGAAGACATAGTTAGATAGTTTTTGCTTTTTCGATTACATCATCGATGCCACCAACCAGATAAAAAGCTTGTTCTGGCAAATTATCGTGTTTTCCTTCAAGAATCTCTTTAAAACCTCGAATGGTTTCTGCAATCGGTACATATCTGCCAGGAATGTTGGTGAATTGTTCTGCCACAAAGAATGGTTGTGATAGGAATTTCTGAATGCGTCTAGCTCTAGAGACAGCCAACTTATCTTCTTCACTTAATTCATCAATACCCAATATGGCAATAATATCTTGTAATTCTTTGTATTTTTGAAGCACTTTTTGTACTCCACGAGCAACTTGGTAATGTTCCTC
>Ga0116144_10002504_pt1 | contig 19720 bp, 9 predicted proteins | sample AD_UKC035_MetaG_FD_89746 | JGI IMG/M metagenome (GOLD analysis project Ga0116144, IMG submission 89746) | Active sludge microbial communities of municipal wastewater-treating anaerobic digesters from USA - AD_UKC035_MetaG | ecosystem: Engineered > Bioreactor > Anaerobic > Digestate | place: USA...
CGGCGCGCACGGTGGGCTTACCCCCGCCGCTGGTGCGTGCCAACGTATAGGTATTGTCTGAACTCAGTTGATAACCACCCAAATCAAAAACTTTTTTCATTTTCTTCTCCTCTTTTTAAATCACAAAGACGCAGAAGTCGCTGAGCGGTATAAAAACCCTGCGGTCTCTGCATCTCTGCAATCAACAGATCTAAGTTTGGCCGATCCCAAAACAGCATACCCCTATTTATCGCTCTCTCCAAGCATTGAGATCTGCCGTAGAAGCCCAAACACCAGCATACCCAAGGTGACCCCTTCTTTGGCGTTCAACTCGGGGCGCACACCGCGCTTCTCAGAGCGTTGGATCATCAGGTAAGCGGCCCCCAAACCGGCCAATGCGCCCACGATCACGCCCAGGGTCAGCACCTTTGGGCGCCAGTTGTCAATTACCTCGGTTGTCAATGCAGTTTCGTCGCTCATGTCCATTCCTCAAGAATAATGTAGATTGAAGTCTCACCAGCGAGCCTGATCCTTGAAATCTTTCCATTCTTCTCGCACGGCATCTCCACCCCGTTGTGCCCCGGCCTGGCGGCTGCGCATCTTTAGCACGGGTTCAACCAGGAGGTCTGAGACCTGGCGGGCCTTGGCCTGGGCCAGCAAGAAGTAATCTTGCACCAGCCGGGCATAACCCGGAAAAACGCCCAACAACTTCGACATACCGTAAACCACCGCCACCAAGACCACAAAGAGCGCCAGCGCGCCCAGCAGCACCGGCACCAAGAGCCAGATCAGCGAAACATCTGCCCAGCGGCTGACATCCTCCGCCCCCCGCGTGGCGCTGTAAATTACACCGAAAACGCCCGCCAGCAAGATCAAGATGGCGATCACCAGGGGCATGGTCACCTGCACCAGCATTTCACGGCGGTGCGAGGCATGGGTCAGCGGGTTGCGCTCTGGCAAGACGAACTTTTTGGGTTGGCTTGCCACGGGAGATTGATTTGTGTCCATTGTGTTTATTGTAGCACAAATTGAAGCAGGCACAATGTGCTATAATCCCACCCATGCTCAAAAAATTCGTCACACTCATCGCCGGCGACCCCAATAAGCGCGCCGTCGAAAAAACATCCCCTATTGTTGACCAGGTGAACCACCTGGAAGCGCAGTTCGAAGCCATCAGTGATGCCGAGCTGCTGGCCAAGACCACTGAGTTCCGCACCCGCCTGGCCCAGGGTGAAGATCTGGATGACCTGCTGCCCGAGGCTTTCGCTGCCGTGCGTGAAGCATCCAAACGCACCATCGGCCTGCGCCATTATGATGTACAGATCGTCGGCGGCACCGCCCTGCACCAGGGCAAGATCGCCGAGATGCGCACCGGTGAAGGCAAAACCCTGGTCGCCACCCTGCCGCTCTACCTGAACGCCCTGACCGGGCGAGGCACGCACCTGGTGACGGTCAACGATTACCTGGCCCGCCGCGACGCCCGCTGGATGGCCCCCATCTACCGCGCCCTGGGCTTAAGCGTGGGCGTGCTGCAAATGGCCGGGCGGACCGAGAACGGCAAGAAAGCCTTCATCGTTGACCTGGACAAGGAATCGCCGCAAGAAGACCAGCACCAACTGCGCCTGGTGCAGCGCGCCGAGGCCTACGCTGCCGATATCACCTACGGCACCAACTCAGAATTCGGCTTCGACTACCTGCGCGACAACATGACCTTGCGCCTGGAAGACCGCGTGCAGCGCGGCCACTATTTTGCCATCGTAGACGAGGCCGACAACGTGCTGATCGACGAGGCGCGCACCCCATTGATCATCTCTGGCCCGGCCTCGGAAGATACCGAATGGTACAGCCGCATGGCCCAGGTGGTGCGCCAACTGCGCCCCGAAGATTACGAGGTCAGCGAGCGCGACCGCAACGTGACCCTGACCGAGATCGGCGAATTCCACGTGGAGGAGCTGCTGGGCGTTGCCCTGCGCGACCCCGACCGCCCAGAAGACGCCACCCCCGAGCAGGCCCGCCTGCTGGGTTATTTGGAACAGGCCCTGCGCGCCCAGCACCTCTTCCGCCGCAACAAAGATTACCTGGTACAGGCTGGCAAGATCATCATCGTCGATGAATTCACCGGCCGCCTGATGCCCGGGCGGCGCTGGTCTGATGGCCTGCACCAGGCCGTCGAGGCCAAAGAAGGGGTGCGCGTCCAGGCTGAGAACGTCACCTACGCCACCATCACCATCCAGAATTACTTCCGCATGTATGACAAGCTGGCCGGCATGACCGGTACGGCCATCACCGAGGCCGAAGAGTTCGATAAGATCTACAAGCTGGGCGTGCTCTCGATGCCCACCAACCTGGAATACCAGGCCAGCCGCGAAGGCGCCGGGCTGGTGATGTTGGAAGAGCGCGACGAGCAGGGCTATAAATACCGCTACTATGCCCGCCGCGATGACGCCAGCAAAGCCCCGCTCTTCTGGCAGCGTAAAGATTACCCAGATGTGGTGTACCGCACTGCCGAGATCAAGTTCCGCGCCATCACCACCGAGATCCTGCGCTTCCACGTGCTGGGCCGCCCGGTGCTGGTGGGCACCACCTCGGTCGAGCTTTCAGACCACCTCTCTAACCGCATGCGGGCTGAACCGCTGCGCAAGCTGGCCCAGGTGATGATCTTGCGCCACGCCTGGATGGAAAAGAACCAGCGCCAGGAAGATGGCCGCCTGATCCCTGAGCTGCAGCACCTCAATATCCCCCTGGATGCGATCCAGGCAGCCGACCTGCGCAAGATGTCGCGCGAGCTGGAGATTTCGGCCAACCCTGAAGACCCTGCCAACCTGCAGCGCATGCTGACCATTTTGAACCTGGGCGAGGTCGATGGGGTGCGCCTCAAAGCCGACCTGGAAAGCGGCATTCCGCACCAGGTTTTGAACGCCCGCAAGCATACCGAAGAATCCCAGATCATCGCCGGGGCGGGTGCGTTTGGGGCCGTCACCATCGCCACCAACATGGCCGGCCGCGGTGTCGATATCAAGCTGGGCGGCGAACTGCCCGAAGGCATCATCGACGCCGTCAACCGGGTACTGCACCGCGCCGGGCACGAGAACCCCTATGACCTACGCATGGAAGAACGCCGCCAGGCGCTCTTGGCCCTCACGCCAGACCAATACGGGCTCTACGAGGCCGATATCCAGCGCTACCTGCAGGCCATGGACGAAATGGCCACGGTCAAACTGCTCGGCGGCCTGCACGTCATTGGCTCAGAACGCCACGAAGCCCGCCGCATTGACAACCAGTTGCGCGGCCGCGCCGCCCGCCAGGGCGACCCCGGCTCTTCGCGCTTCTATCTCTCGCTTGAAGATGAGCTCATGCGCCGTTTTGGCGGCCAACAGGCCGAAGGCCTGATGCAGCGCATGAAGATTGACGACGCCGTGCCGATGGAAGTGGGCCTGGTCAGCCGCCTGGTGGAAGGCTCGCAGACGCGCGTGGAAGGCGCCAACTTTGATATCCGCAAGCACCTGCTCGAATACGACGACGTGCTCAACAACCAGCGCCAGCGCATCTACGCCCAACGCGACCGCATCTTCACCAAAGAAGACCTGAGCGAAGACGTGGCCGAGATGGTAGATACCGAAGTGGGCCGCCGCGTGCCAGAAGCCCTGGAAGATGAAGAGGGCCCCTGGAAACTGCTGGCCTGGCTCGACGGAGTCCAGCCGCCGCTGACATTGGGGCGCACCATCTTCCCATCATACAGCCTGCGCCTGCTGGTAGAGCACGTCACGGCCCAGGGCCCCTACCAAAAAGCCGCCGAGCTGCAGCCTGTGCTGCTGCGCCTGGCAGAAGATTCGCTCCAGGCTGAGGCCGAGCACCTTTTGCACAGCGTCGAGCGCCTGTTGGAAGGGGCGCGCGAGCGCATGCAAGAGCAGATCAAAGAACGCATGGAAGCCGTCGACACCTTCTTCGAAGGGCTGAACCTGGGTGAAGAAGAAGACAGCGCCCCACGCGGGCCGCGCGAACTGCTGGAAGAGCTGAGCGGCCTGGTACACCTGCCGGTGCGCCTATCGAATGACGAACAGCGCCTGCTGCGCGATGACCCGCGCCAGGTCAAAGAGACCGTCCGCACCCAGGTGGAGAACGGCCTGATCAATCAGGCCCTGACCCGCCTGCTGGGCTCGGTCGAACGCCGCCTGGAAGAGCCGCTTGACCTGGATGTTGCCAGCCTGCCCAGCCGGGATTGGAAGGCCCTCTCGGCGCACATCTTCGACCTGATCCAGGCGCGCCTGGATAAACGCCGCGAGCGCCTGCTGGGCGAAGAAAGCGGATCGCTGGTCAAAGACCTGGAAAGCGACCTGGCCAAGATCGAGGGCAGCCCCCACCCCAACCACATCACCGCTTTGCTGCTGCGCATGCCGCAGGGCAGCCGCGCCACCTTCGATAAGAAGACCCACCGCCGCGTGGTGCAGCGCACCACCCGCCTGACCTATACCTACTATGCCGCCAGCCTGCTGGAGGGCCGCAAGCCCGAAGACGTGACCCAAGATGTGCTCAAGCACTTCCAGACCGCCCAACAGGCCATCCAGAACGTGTGGGGCGTGGCCGAATTCAACCGCCTGGCCGGGACGCGCCTGCCAGAAATAGAGCCCGCCCTGCAGGCCGCCCTGAGCACGGCCCTGCCGGCTGAAGCCGCCCAGCAGATCCAGACCCAACCCCTGGGCACCCTGGCCCGCGAGCAGGCCATCCAGGCCATCGACGTGCTGGGCCGCCGCTCTTTGAGCGAAATCTACCGCCAGCTCTTGCTGGCCGTGATCACCGAATTGTGGGTCGATTACCTGACCCAGATGGAAGCCTTGCGCGTGGCCATTGGCCTGGAAGCCTACGGCCAGCGTGACCCGCTGGTGCAGTACAAAGCGCGCGCCTCTGAGCTGTTCCAGAACCTGCTGCGCGACATGCGCGCCGGGGTGATCGTGCGCCTGTTCACCTTCCGCCCACGCGACCTGAGCAGTGTGCAGGCAGAAGTACGCCGCCCAGACGAGAAACGCGCGGACGAGATGGCCGGCGAAACCGCAGCGGAGGATGAGGACACCAGCGAGATCCCGGTTGACGAACCAGAGGCAGGGCAGCCCACAGAAGACGGCACGCCGCTCTCGCGCAGCCAAAAGCGCCGCCGCGGCCGGCGCTAATTTAATAAGATGGAGCGTGCGCAAATGTGCACGCTCCATCTTATTAAATCTATAGTAAAATTGCCATATTGTGGGTAGAGGCAGGCCGCAAGTTTTACGCGCAGCCGAAGCCTGCCAGTGATATGCAACTTGAGAGATATTGATTGAAACGCAATCCTGCTCCAAAACGCGCCTTTGAGTTCTACCTGGGCCTGCCCAAGGTAGAACTGCACCGTCATCTAGAAGGCTCACTGCGCCTGGATACCCTGGTGGAAGTGGCGCGCCTGCACGGCATGAGCATTGCCGGCACCGACCGCCTGCGCGCCCTGGTGCAGGTTGGGCAAGAAGAACCCTACACCTTCCAAAATTTCCTCTCCAAGTTCGAGACCCTGCGCCTCTTCTACCGCTCGCCAGATATCATCGGGCGTATCACGCGCGAGGCCATCGCCGACGCCGCCCGCGACAACGTGCGCTACATGGAGATGCGCTTCACCCCCATGGCGCTCAGCAAATCGCAAGAGTTCTCGCTGGCTGAGGTGATCGATTGGGTCATCGAAGGGGTGCGCCAGGCAGAAGCAGAATTCAACATCATCACCCGCCTGATCATGAGCTTCAACCGCCACGAAGCGGTGGAGATCGCCGAGAAGGTGACCCAACTGGCCATCGACCGCATGGACAAGGGCGTGGTTGGCCTGGATATGGCCGGCAATGAAGCCGAATACCCCGGCCAACCCTTTGAGGGGCTATTCAAAGAAACGCACAAAGCCGGGCTTAAGATCACCGTGCACGCCGGAGAATGGGGCGGCCCTGAAAACGTGGCCGACGCCATTGTCAACCTGCACGCCGACCGCATTGGGCACGGGGTGCGCGTGATGGAAGACCCCCTGGTGGTGGGCCTGGCTGCCGAACGCCAGACGGCCTTTGAGGTGTGCGTCACCAGCAATTACCAATCTGGCGTCTTCCCCAACCTGGCGGCCCACCCCTTGCCGCGGATGTTGGCAGCCGGGCTGAACGCTACCATCAACACCGATGACCCGCGCATCTCGCAGATCACGCTCAGCGATGAGTACCGCACGGTGACCGAAGACCTGGGCTTACCCATCCACAGCCTGCGCAACCGCGTGCTGGCTGCTGCCCAGGCCGCCTTCCTCCCAGAGACCGAGCGCCAGGCCCTGGTGCAACGCCTGGGCGCAGAATTCGACAAGTCCGTCCCGCCGCTGCCGTCTTTAGAAGACTAACGGCTTCCCCTTTTACACATCCACCTGAATAGAGCCGATCACCCGCTGGCGCGCCCCTTCGATATGTTGAAGCATGGCGGCCCGGGCATTTTCGGCCTCGCCAGAGCGGAAGACCGCCGCCAGTCGGCGGTGCTCATCCAGCGAGATGGTGGCGCTGCGCGCCCGCTTCCAGGCGGCAAAGTTGAAGCGGCGGGCCACCTGGTGCAGGCGCAGCAAATAATCGCTCAGGTAGCGGTTGCCGGTGGCTTGCGCCAGGGTGGCATGGAATTGGTAGTCCAGCTCGCTGATGCGCTCAAAATCCCCGTCCGCGGCGGCGGCTTCTGCCTGGGCCACCAGGGCGTCGAGCTGGGCCAGTTCTGCCTCGTTCAGGCGTTTGCAAGCCAGCACCGCCGCCGGGCCGATCACCAGGTTCATGGCATCCATCACTTCGACGAAATCAAACAAGCTCAAAGGGGTCACCACCGCCCCATGTTGGGGGATCATCTGGAGCAGGCCCTGTTCTGAGAGGCGCTGGAAGGCTTCGCGCAGCGGGGTGCGCCCCCAGCCGTAACGCTTCATCAGGCTGGCCTCGCTGACCGCCAGGCCGGGTTCCAGCTCCAGGGTTAAGATCAGGCGGCGCAGCTCATTCTCGACCTGGTCGCTGGCACGGGGTTTGGGTGTGGGTGTGGGGGATTGTTTGGGCATGGGTGTTTTTCTGTATGATTATACACTCATATACAATAAATATACAACCTGGATATCTATCATTGACAGCCGGCCCTGCCCGGGGTATATTCATCTTATGGAACACAATGCCACAACCTTTGGCACGATCTTCGACATCAAGAAGTACGCCATCAACGACGGCCCCGGCATCCGCACCACCGTCTTCTTCAGCGGCTGCCCCCTGGCCTGCCAATGGTGTCACAACCCCGAAAGCCACTCCCTGGCGCCGGTGCTGCTTTACCGCGCCGCGCGCTGCCGGGGCTGCGGAGACTGCATCCAGGCCTGCCCGCAGGGGGCCATCTCGGAGGCCGCCGATGGACCGGGGGTGGTCACAGACCGGGCAAAATGCACCCGCTGCGCCGACTGCCTGGCTGTTTGTTACGCCGGGGCGCGCCAGCTTTCTGGCCGCACGATGAGCGTGGGCGAGGTGATGGCGCAGGTGATACGCGAGATCCCCTTCTACGATCAATCCGGCGGCGGGGTGACCTTTTCGGGCGGCGAGCCGCTGATGCAGCCGGGCTTCTTAGCAGCCCTGCTGCGCGCCTGCCGGGAGCAAGAGATCCACACCGCCGTAGATACGAGCGGCTTTGCCAACTGGCAGGTGCTCGAAGGCATACACAGCCATACAGACCTGTTCTTATACGACCTGAAGCACATGCACAGCGCCCACCACCAGCAGGCCACCGGCGTGCCTAACGAAACCATCCTGGAGAATCTGCGCCGCCTGAGCGCCCTGAGGGCCAGGTGCATCGTGCGCATCCCCCTGATCCCCGGCATCAATGACGATGAAGAGAACCTGCTGCAAAGCGGCAAATTCCTTGCCAGCCTGCCCGCCCTGCAAGGCGTGGAGCTGATGGGCTACCATGACATGGCCCAGGCCAAGTACCAGGCGCTGGGGCAGGCGTATGCCCTGGCAGGCACACAGCCGCCCAGCGATGTCGATATCCAAAATGCTGCCAGCATCCTGGCGGGTTTCCATCTCAACGTTCGCATATCCCACGGAGGTTCGCATGCCCATTACACAACGCGTCAGTCGCCTGCGCCAGCAGTCCCTTGAAGCCAAAGAGACCCTCACCAGTGAGCGGGCCGAACTGCTGACCACCTTTTACCAGCAGGAGAGCGGGCTGCTCTCCACGCCCGTCAAACGGGCCCAGGCGTTTGCCTACCTCCTGGCGCACAAGCACATCGCCATCTACCCCGGCGAGCTGATCGTCGGCGAGAAGGGCGATGCCCCCAAGCACGCCCCCACCTTCCCTGAGCTGTGCTGCCATTCGCTGGAGGACCTCGACATCCTCAACAGCCGCGAAAAGACGGCCTTTCACGTTGAGCCCGCCACCCGCGCTGCCTATGAAAAGACCGTCATCCCCTACTGGCGGGGCAAGTCAATGCGCGAGCTGATCTTGAGCGAGATGACCGAGGACTGGAAAGCCGCTTACGAAGCGGGCATCTTCACTGAGTTCATGGAGCAGCGCGCCCCGGGGCATACCGTGTTGGACGACAAGATCTATCACAAGGGCATGCTCGACTTCCAGGCCGAGATTGCACAGCGCCTGGAACAGCTCGACTTTCTGCACGATGCGCAGGCCTACGACAAACAGGAAGCGCTGCGCGCCATGCACATCGCAGCCGGTGCGCTGGTGCACTTTGCCGGGCGCTACGCCGCCCTGGCAGAAGAACAGGCCGCCGCCGAGCCGGACCCACAACGCCGCGCCGAGCTGGAGAAGATCGCCCGGGTCTGCCGCAACGTTCCGGCCCAGGCCCCCACAGACCTGCACGAAGCCCTGCAGTATTACTGGTTCGTGCACCTGGGCGTGACCACCGAGCTTAACACCTGGGACGCCTATTGCCCTGGCAAGCTCGACCAGCACCTGCTGCCGTTCTATGACCCCACCCGCCGCGACGAGGCCGAGGAGCTGTTACACTGCTTCTGGATCAAGTTCAACAACCAGCCCGCCCCGCCCAAGGTCGGCGTGACCGCTGCCGAGAGCGGCACCTACACCGACTTCGCCCAGATCAACCTGGGCGGCCTGCGCCCCGATGGCGCCGACGCCGTCAACGAGGTGACCTACCTACTGCTGGATGTGATCGAGGAGATGCGCCTGCTCCAACCCTCCTCCTCGGTGCAGGTCAGCAAGAAGAACCCCGATCGCTTTGTGCGCCGCGCCGCCAAGATCATCCGCACCGGCTTCGGGCAGCCCTCCATATTCAACTCGGACCTGATCGTAGAAGAGCTGGTGCGCATGGGCAAAACCATCAGCGATGCCCGCTGCGGCGGCTCTTCGGGCTGCGTGGAGGTGGGCGCCTTCGGCAAAGAAGCTTACATTTTGACCGGCTACTTCAACCTGCCCAAGGTGTTCGAGCTGGCCCTGCACAACGGGCGTGACCCGCGCAGCGGGCGGCAGTTGGGCCCGCAGACAGGTGAAGCCGCCGGTTTTGCAACCTTCGACGAATTGTTCGCCGCCTTTGAACGCCAGATGCAGCACTTCTTGGATATCAAGGTGCGCGGCAACCAGGTCATCGAGCGCCTGTACGCCCGCTACATGCCAGCCCCCTTCCTTTCGCTGTTGACCGATGACTGCATCGCCCGCGGCCAGGATTACCACGCCGGCGGGGCACGCTACAACACCACCTACATCCAGGGCGTGGGCATCGGCACCCTCACCGATACCCTGGCCTCGATCAAGAAGCACGTCTTCGACGACAAAACCCTGGGCATGCCAGAGCTGCTGCAGATCCTGGCGGCCGATTTTGCCGGCTGTGAACGCCAGCGGCAGTTGTTCCTCAACCGCAGCCCCAAGTATGGCAACGATGACGATGCTGCCGACGACCTGATGCGGCGCGCCTTCGAAGCTTATCTCAACGCCGTCGATGGGCGCAAGAACAACCGCGGCGGCGAATACCACGTCAACATGCTGCCCACCACCTGCCACGTTTATTTCGGCTCGGTCACCGGGGCCACGCCCGATGGGCGCCGGGCCTGGACGCCGCTTTCAGAGGGCGTCAGCCCCGTCCAGGGCGCAGACCGGCACGGCCCCACGGCCGCACTGCGCTCGGTGGCCAAGATGGACCATGTGCGCACCGGCGGCACCCTGCTCAACCAGAAGTTCACCCCCCAGGTGTTGGCCAGCGACGAGGGGCTGGATAAGCTGGTGCAGTTGGTACGCACCTACTTCAAGCTCGATGGGCACCACATCCAGTTCAACGTGGTCGATGCCGCCACGCTCAAAGCAGCCCAGGCCAACCCCGAGCAGTACCGCAGTCTGATCGTACGCGTGGCCGGTTACAGCGATTATTTCTGCGACCTGAGCAAGACCCTGCAGGATGAGATCATCGCCCGCACAGAACACGAGGGGTTGTAATGCTCTAGCACGATTTGACATCGATATTGTATTGAATCTGTTGCGCGAGAGCCATGCGCCAGTCGATTAGAATCAAGGTATAGTTTTATTGATCAATGAAGGTAAAAAGGGTGAAAAATTGAACACAAATCAACTCGGCCACCGTCTGCGCCAACCAACAGGCATCCGCACCGCCTTGGGGCTGATCCTATTGCTCAGCCTCTTATTCATGGCCGCTCCAGGCCCCGCCCAGGCGGCGGGCAACCCGGCCCCGGTGCAGATCTATTACGTCACCCTGCCCGAGGCCGACGCCCTGACCGTGCTGGACGCCATCAATACGGCTGCCGCCTCGCCCGTCACCACCTACTTCTCCATTGCCATCGGCGTGAGCGGAACCTTCGTTTACTATGACCAGTGGGAAAACGGCTACGACTCAGATATGGCCAACCCCACCAACCTGTACAGCAGCACCAACCCCAGCGGCACGCAGATCTGGGGCAATGGCGAGGCTGACGATGGCTGCGCGCCCAACAAGAAAGGTGTGGCCCTGGTTTGCAGTGATGACACTGACGTTTTCGATGCCGGAGACATCATCCTCCCCAGCAGCAATATCCCCCTCCCCCGTAACAGCAATGTGATCCTGTTCGATGCCAAAGACAAGGTCGGCGCCAGCAGTTCCATCGCCATGGCCCGCGCCACCTGGGCCGCAGGCTCTGGCACGCTGAACGCCTTCGGCCACGAAATGTACCCCACCACAGAATGGGGCACGGCTTACGAGGCGCCGGTGGGCACCAACACCGCTTACCCGGCCCAGGGCTATTCGGGCCAGGGCATGTTTGAGTACAGCGCGCTGTCGATCATGGCCGCTCAGAACGGCACCACGGTGTACGTCGATGCCGATGCCAACGGCAGCTACGAAACCAACATTGTCCTGCAAGAAGGCGGCACCTACCTGGCGGCGGGCGTCAGACAAGGTGCCCGCGTGCAGACCACTAACCCATTGAACCCACTTGACCCGGGCAAGCCGATCCAGGTCGTGCTGCTGACGGGCGATACTGGCTCGAACTACGAGTCGCGCGACATGAACCTGCTGCCGGTCAGCGCCTTTGGCAGCAGCTACTGGAGCCCGGTGGGGGTAAACACCGGCACATCCTTTACCCCCGGCCCAACCCGTTTGTTCCTCTACAACCCCAGCACCAACGGCAGCAGCATCTATATCACCTGCGACCGGCGCACCCCCACGCCCACCAGAGTCATCCAAGGGCCGGTAGCCGCCCGCGGCATGGTATATCTAGACCTGAACAACAACTCGGGCGCCAACTGCTTTGCCTCAACCAACACCGGCGCCCCAAACACCAGCAAGGTCATCTTTGGCATCGGCACCGTAGATACCGCCGTCAGCGGCACGAGTGCCGGCCAGGCCGGAGACTGGAGCTTTACCCTCTACCCCGATAACTTCCTCTCGACCGATGCCCTGGTGGGGTTGGGGCTGGGCAAAGACCCCACCAATGCAAGCTCGACCGAAAACGGAGGCCCGCTGTGGGTTACACCGGCCTGCATCAGTACCGTTGCGCACACCAACGTTTATGTAGACTGGAACAACGACGGCAACGCCGACATGGTTGACCTCAACGGCGATGGCGACACCAACGACACCGTGGACGGCATCTCCGAAGGCTCATCCGCAAGCGGCATGGAGATCGCCCGGCTCAAGTCGGTGCGCCTCTTTAATCCCGCGCGCAACGCAGAACCTTATGACCAAAGCGGGGCGCGGGTTTGGAGCCGCACAGCCAGCGGCACGCCGGGCTGCAACCTGGCCCTGGCCTGGGGCCAGGACCCGCGCACCGCCAGCGCAGGCGCGCCGGGCCTGGACGTGGGCACATCGGTGCCGCCCATGCGGCTGATAGAAGGCACCAAAAGGATGGAGCTCAAGACAGATACCGATGGCGACGGCCAGCTCAGCCCCGGGGATATCGCCACCACCTACATTACGATCAAGAACTCCGGCTCGAGTACGGTTACCGGCGTCAGCGTCTACGATGCCGGGGTGCCGGAGAAAACAGACTACGTTGCAGGCAGCACCCAAAAAAGCACCGACCTCGGGAACACCTGGACAGGCATATCCGACGACACATCCGGCACTGCCTTCCCGCTGGATGTGACGGGCGGCATCTTGCTGGGCGACCTGCCGGCGGGCGCAACCTTCTACGTCCGCTTTGACATCACCCTGAGCAACCTCAACCTCAGCGAAGTATACGAAGAAGTCTCCAACTGCGATCTCGTCTTATCGAGCGGCAGCAGCGTGCAAAACTGCACCACCAGCCTGGTGGCCTCGCACGATTGGGGCGACCTGCCCGAAAGCTACGCCACCTCCTTGGCCGCCAACGGCGCGCGGCATGCCCCTTCCGACACCGACCTCAACCAGGCGCTCAGGCTGGGCAGCAGCCTGGACCGCGATCTGCAAGGCCAGCCCAGCACCAACGCCAATGGCGACGACCTCAACCAGACCCAGGCCGCCCTGCCCACCCAGCCCCCCCCGCTCCCCAAGGCGGATGACGAAGATGGCATCCTCATCGGCGGCGCCCAACCTGCCTGGCAGAGCGGCGGCACGGGCATCATCACGGTCACGGTTACCAACGGGCCCGGCTGCTTGAACGCCTGGATGGACTTCACCAACGACAGCGGCGCCGTGCCCCCCGCCCCCGACGGCAACTTTAGCAAGGCCGGCGGCTACGACACTTACGGCCCATCATCAGAGCACATCATCCAGAACGTGCCGGTGAACAGCGGCACGGCGACGATCGAAGTCACCGTGCCGCCCGGGTCGATCGGGCCTTCTGGGGCGTACTTCCGCTTCCGCCTCAGCCCGCAAGATAGCCCCAATACCTGCACCACGGCCATCGCCCCAACCGGCTTCGTCTCCGGCGGCGAGGTGGAAGATTACTTCATCGTCCCCGCCGACCTGTCCGTCACCAAGACGGATGGAAAAACCACGGTTGCTCCCGGATCCACCATTGAATACACCCTCACGATCCAGAACCACGGCCTCATCACCGCCACCAACGTGACGCTGGAAGATACGCTCGGCGACCACCTGACCTATCAGAGCAGCACCTGCGGCACCCTCATCGACGGTTCCACATATGCCTGGAAACTGGCGGACCTGGCCCCCGGAGCAAGCACGAGCTGCACGGTGACCGTGTTGGTTGCCACCTTTATGCCTGATGGCACCACCCCACTGCCTGACGGCACCCCGCTGGTCAACTATGCCCACGTCAGCACCAGCGACCTGGAGCTGAACATCACCGACAACGAATCCTCTGACATCGATACGATCAAGAATGTAGGTCTGCCAGATCTGTGGGTGACCAAGAGCGATGGCAACGAACAGGTGCTGGCAGGCGATACGCTGGTTTACACCATCCAGTACGGCAACACAAGCGCCGTCAGTGCGGACAATGTCAAGATCGTAGATACGCTTCCGGCGAACGTAGAATACCAATCTGCCAGCATCCCGTGTACCACCAGCGGTTCACCCGTCAACCTGGTCACCTGCAATGTTGGCACAGTCGCGGCGGGCGATCCGCCGGGCTCTGTTCAGATCACGGTCAAGGTAAAAAGCGACCAGTCCACCGGGTCAGCCGTGCTGAACCGGGTCAGCATTGATGGCGACGAGGACGACAAGAACCCGGCCGATAACAGCGCCAGCGACAGCGGCGTGATCGTCTCGCCGTACGTGGTGACCGAGAAGAGCGCCTTCGGGCCAAACGCCGTCGGAGAGGTCATCTACTCGATCTACTGGTACAACAACAGCAGCATTGAGGCCGCCGACGTGAAAATCGTAGATACCCTGCCCACCGGCACCACCCTGGTCGCCAACAGCATCACCGGCGGCGGCACAGAGAGCCCCGTGGGCGTGATCACCTGGAACCTGGGCACACAGGCAGCCGGCGCCAGCGGCACCCTCAGCTTTAGGGTAACCCTGGGCTCCACCACCGGCGACTCGCAAACCGCCCCCACCCTCTCCACCGAGACGGGCGCTGGCAGCGTCACCATCACCAGCACCACCACCGCCTACACCTCACTGCCGTGGTGCGATTCAACCAACTGCCTGGCTTACCGCGGCACCTTCTCGGATACCATCAGCATCGGGCCGCTCGGCTGGGCCGACAACCCACGCTCGGGGCTTTATACTTACACATCGAAATGGGTACAGCCTAAAGCGGCATCCACCGCTGAGGCGTATTACTGGCTGCCCGCCGCAACCCTCGACGCCGAGTGGACCACGGTCAACGACAAGCCCATCACCTCCCCCAACTACACCTTCTTCCGCCAGGCCTTCTGCACCCCACTAAACGCCGGCGACCTGTCTGCCAGCCTGAGGCTGGCCAGCGACGATATCTCCACCATCTATCTCAACGGCATCAGCGTCGGGCAGCACACGGGCGCCGGCAGTTACTCGACCTTTAATAATGCCCCCGGGATCCAATCTGGCATCAACATCCTGGCGGTGCGCCTGCTGAACAACACCCACGGCGGCCACCCCTTCCCCGCCTGCCCCGGCTGTGACCACAGCGGCCTGCTTTTCAACCTGCAGGCCAGTTACGGCAGCCTGCTGCCCTTTGCCTCTGGACCTTCGATGACGCTGGAAGACCAGAGCGTGACCGTGTCGGTGGACGAGAACGCCCTCAGCGGCCGCAAGCCCTACGCCTACCAGTTCGATTTCGGCGACGGCAGCGCCCCTGTCATCCCCGATCCAAGCACACCCACCCTTGCAGCACACACCTACGCCACGCCGGGCACTTACGTCGTCACCGTCACCGCCCGCGCCGCCTACGGCTGCACCGGCACCGACCAGGTCACCATCCAGGTGCTGCCAGCAAACAGCAACCTGCTGGCTAACCGGGCAACCGTATCCTACGACGGCACGCCCGAGGTGCACTTCACCGGCGAGACCGGCGCCGGGCTCTTGCTGGCAGGCACGATCGGCGATCGCGTCTGGCTGGACGAGGACAGCGACGGCGTGCAGGATGCCGGCGAAGCGGGCATTGCCAACGTCACAATCCAGCTTTGGAACTCCGATCACACGCAATTGATCGCCACTACCTACACCGATGCCAACGGCAATTACATCTTCAAGGATGTGCCGGTGGGCACATACCAGGTGCAGGTTGTGCCGGGAAGCGGCCTATACGCAACCTATGACGAGAATGGGATCGACACACTCAACATAACCTCGGTGACCGTGACCTATAACGCCGAGTACACCAGCGCCGACTTTGGCTATAACTGGGCCGCCAAAACCAATGTGGACAGCAATACCGGCACCGGCGCCATCGGCGACCGGGTTTGGATCGACGGCGACGGCGACGGCGTGCAAGATGGCGGCGAAATGGGCCTCAGCGGCGTGACGGTAGACCTGCTCACCGCCGGGACCGACGGCTTGTTCGGCACCGCCGATGACGTGATCTCCAGCACAACCACCACCAATGCCAGCGGCAATTACATCTTTACCAAAGTAAAGTCAGGCGCCTACGTGGTGCGCGTTACCGCTCCCAGCGGCTACAGCCCCAGCGCAGACCTCGACGGCACGCTGGATAACCAGACCACGCCCATCCTGCTCGCCCCAGGCGACGTGTACCTCAACGCCGACTTCGGCTACCTGCCGGGGGCAGACCTGGGCGACACCATCGGCGATACCATCTGGCTGGATGCCAACGCCAACGGCAAGCTGGATGGCGATGAAGGGCGCATCCCCGGTGTGACGGTGGCGCTGATCAAAGACGCCAATGGCGACGGCGTGTACCAGCCCGGCAGCGACCCGATCGTTGCCACCAGTATCACCGACGCCAACGGCTACTACCAGTTCAACGGCTTGCCGGTAGCCGGTGGCACCGAGACAGGCAATTACTGGGTGTGGATCAACGACACCCAAAACGTGCTCTTTGGGCTGGCGCCAACCTACGACGCCAACGGGGTCAGCACCGCCAACATCAGCGCCGTCACCAACCTGGCGCCGGAGGGCAACCAACTGCAAGACTTTGGCTACGCCCCGCCCGGGCACACCCCCGGCGAGCAGTTGATCGGCGACAAGGTCTTCCTGGATCAAAACAATGACGGCAGGTACACCCCCGGCGAAGGGCTGGAAGGTGTGACCGTCCTGCTGTACGCCGACAGCAATAGCAACGGGTTATACGATTCGGGCGAGGCCGTGGTGGCAAAGACAGTGACCAACGAGAATGGGAGCTACTACTTCGGCAGCCTGCGCCCGGGCAGTTACGTCGTGGTGGTGGATACCACCACCCTGCCGGCCGGCCTGACCAACACGGTTGACCCCGATGTTGACCCCAATACGCCCAAACCTAATGATTATAATCACCAGGGGGCCGTCACACTCACCGCCGGGCAGATCAACCTCCTGCAAGATTTTGGCTACCAGCCCACCGCCAACCCCAACAGCATCTCAGGCACCATCTGGAAAGAAATCAACGTTGATGGCATACTCGATGCGAATGGCGCAGATGACAAACTTGACACTGACGACGATGAAGTGGGCATTGGCGGCGTGACCGTGGTGCTGCGCGACAGCAGCGGTGATATCATCGCCGCCACCACCACCGATGCCGATGGGAACTACAGCTTCACCTACCTGCCCAACGGCACCTATACTGTAGATGTGACCGACGATGCCAACCTGCTGGACGGGTACTGGCATTCGCTGGGCACGCCAGACACCAACGACCACAGCCAGCCCGACCCGCTGAGCGTGACCTTGAGCGGCAGCACGGTGATCGAGTATGCCGACTTTGGCTACTACCGCGCCCCTGCCAGCGCGGGCAACTTCGTCTGGCTGGACCTAAATTCGGACGGCATCCAGGATGCCGGCGAGCCCGGCATCGGGGGCGTGCCGGTTAGGCTCACCATCGCCTACCCGAATGGTGATTCTTCCACCCTGGTGGTGCTGACCGACATGAACGGCTTCTACAGCTTCGGCAGCCTGCTGTTAGATGAGAATCACACCACCTCAGGAACTGGAGGCCCAACCTACACCATCAGCGTGGGCACGCCGCCCAGCATGACGCCTTCACCTGCAGACAATCCCGCAACCACCGATAAACTTGACTCAGACGGCGCCGATGAGATCGTCACCGTGCTCAAAGGCGAGGTTAACCTCTCTTACGATTTCGGCTTCTACAGCAACCGGTATGACCTGGGCGACCTGCCGTCCGGCAACCTCACCAACCCCGCCATCCCCACGTTTGTCACCAAGTTCGGCTCCGGCCCGGCGCATACGGTTTTCCCAGACGGATCAGACGAAGGCAGCGCTCCTGATACCATCGACAACCGCCGGGCAGTATGGTTGGGCAGCACCGTAGACACCGAAGCGGATGGCCAACCTTCTGACAGCGCCATAGGCGACGGCGATGATGAAGATGGGCTGGCACTCGTCGTTGAGGGCGGGGTAACAATAGCAAAGATCACCCTCAACAGCAGCAGCCCGGCCACGGTGTATTACGGCATGTGGATCGATTGGTTCGGCGTTGACTTGAGCACTGGCGGAGTCGGGTCGGCAGATGGGGTCTTCGACGCTTTTTACAGCGGTTTTGTCCAGACCGAAAGCTCGAAGACGATTGACGTGCCATTGACAATACCCGATCAATATCCGGCCTCCAATCCATTTTACGTGCGCCTGCGTGTCAGCGACCAACCGCTGTCGATCAACGACAGCCAGGGCACGCGCATCAACGGTGAAGTGGAAGATTACAGGTTTCCTCTCGGGCCCACAGACGTCTCGCTGACCTCCTTCACCGCCCGGGCAGGCAGCCAACCCGCGGCCCTGCCAGCCGCAGCCGCGGCCCTGGCAGGCATAGGGGGGGCGGCTGGGCTCTTCTGGCGCAAGCGACGCCGGCGCGCCTAAGCTTTCCAAAGAGAGGGTGATGCAAGCCAACTTGCATCACCCTTTTTTACGGCTCTTGACACCGATAAACACAGGGTTACAACAAATATGAGGGGATTCAAACAAAGGTCAATTCGCAGGACCACATCTGAGCGGCCGCCAACACCGCCCGCCATGGGGTAGCCACCGGTGACACACTTGCCGGAAAATCGTCAGGTCAGGCCTGGCGCCGAAGGTGATGCAGGGCCAGAAGCCTTGTTAGAACTCAAGGTCATGCTGCCGAGAGCGAATTGCGGCGAGCAATTCGGAATGTGCCTCAGTTAATTGGACCTGACTGCCGGTTAGCTGGTCAAGGTCCTTTGTCAAGATATCCATGAATTGTGAAAGGGCCCCCTGCGCAGTCTTGAGGTCATATTGCGGTAATGTGCCACCCAGCCGGGCTTGCATCTTCTGATCCGCCTCTTTTTGGAAGAATTGATAGGGTCGCTTTCCATCATGGCTGTAGGTAAATAGCTCCATCATGCTATGGCGCATGTAATGCAAAAGCTCGATCGCTGACCATAGATAGCCTCGATGCAAGGCGCTGTCTACTTCAAGAGCATAGCGAACACACCGATCGAGTTCTCTGCTAAGGGGTTCATTGTCCAACTTTCGGTTGGCTAAACCTGCGGTTTCGATGGTGGCGAGATCAATTCTCCCCAGTAAAAGCAGCATACTGTCGACGATATTGGGACTGGTGTTGACGAGCGAGTGGTAGCGAATGGATAACTCCATTAATGACTTAAATACCACATCTGCATCGTCATCGTCGGGGATCAGCAGGACAATTTGTTCATCAATCGCTGCAAGAGAGTGACCCAGGTGGATAAGTTCTGCTTCGACATCAACCTGGATGCCGTCTGCAACTACCACGTCCAGATCAAGATCGGAGTAGCAATCCCAAGTACCGCGACCCAAGGAACCAAAAACGATGATGGCTAATATGCGTGGATCGTTTTCATAATGAGATGTAATGACCTGGAGAATTCTTTGGTGCTGTAATGTTCCAGGTAGTTCTTTTGCTTTGTACATTCGTGTGTTCATCCACGCAACGGCTAGTGCTGCATCACCGGGCGGAACTTATACCCGTAGATCAACATCCCGCGCTCGTCGCCGTCAGAACGTAGGCGGCGGGTCACCATCTCAACCGGCATGCCGATCTCAGGCTTCTGATCGGCCATATCGGTGAGCTGGGCCGTAATGACCGGGCCTTCTTCCAGCTTGACCAGGGCCACGGTGTAGGGCAGGTTGAATTCATAACCCACCGGGGCATCGTAGAGGGTGGTATGCGAAAAGACCTCTCCCTTGCCGCTGAATTGGTATTCGGCGGCGGTTTCGGCATTCATGCGCCCGCCACACTGCGGGCAGACGGCCGGTGGA
>Ga0116144_10002506_pt1 | contig 19711 bp, 16 predicted proteins | sample AD_UKC035_MetaG_FD_89746 | JGI IMG/M metagenome (GOLD analysis project Ga0116144, IMG submission 89746) | Active sludge microbial communities of municipal wastewater-treating anaerobic digesters from USA - AD_UKC035_MetaG | ecosystem: Engineered > Bioreactor > Anaerobic > Digestate | place: USA...
AGATTAACGGTAAAAAGTTGGAGATCGATTGAGAAAAGATTTTTTGCTGAACAATTATATCACAATATTAACGAATAAAGGGAGGATTATTGGAATTTTTTCCATACTTTCGTTAGAAATATAAATTCTACTGCCATGAAATGCATAGTTATAGATGACGATGATATTTCGAGGAGAGTAATTGAAGATTTTATCACCCGTACAAGTTTCTTAACCCTTGAACACTCCTTTGCCGGAGCCATCGAAGCCGTTAACTTTCTGAAAAGCGGAAATAAGGTTAATCTCATATTCCTCGATATCGAAATGCCCGAAATGACAGGGATTGACTTTCTAAACTCCTTAGATCAACCTCCTCAGGTCATTATTGTTTCCTCCAAGGAGAAATACGCCCTGAAGGCATTTGAATACCATGTTACCGATTACCTGCTGAAGCCTGTAAACTACGCCCGTTTCTTTAAAGCTGCCAATAAAGCATTGGAAAGCTTCGACAGGAGCTATATTGCACCCGGCGAAGACAAAGAGATTTTTGTTAAAAAAAGTAATTCTCTGGTAAAGGTAAAATTCGACGATGTTCTGTGGGTTGAAGCATTGGAAAATTATGTGGTGATTACAACCATCAATGACAAGTTCACCATACATTTTACCATGAAAGCCATCGAAAATCAACTGCCACTGGCCAATTTTAAACGCATTCATCGTTCATTTATCGTCAACATTAACCACGTACACAGCATTGAAGACAATTCAATTTTAATAAAGGTTTCCGATGGAAAAAAAATAATCCCCATCGGGAAATCGTATCGGGACAAATTGCTTAAGGATATAAAACTGATTAGCAAATAGTTAATAAACAATGTTAACTCCTCGGGAGATTTTTTTAAAACATATTGCCCAAACATCGGATAACCCCCTGCAGCTTGAAGTGGAAAGAGCAACGGGGGTTTACCTTTTTGATGAAAAAGGTAAAAGGTATTTCGATCTGATTTCCGGGGTATCGGTCAGCAACATCGGGCATTGCCATCCAAAGGTTATCGATGCGATTACTCAACAGGTAAACCGATATATGCACCTTATGGTTTACGGCGAATACATTCAATACCCTCAGGTAAAATTAGCCCAACTTATCACCAGCCTGCTTCCCAAAACACTTGACAATGTGTACTTTGTCAACTCAGGTAGCGAAGCCGTTGAAGGAGCCATGAAGCTTGCCAAAAGGTACACCGGCCGTTATGAGGTAATAGCCATGCACAATGCTTACCATGGCAGTACCCACGGAGCGCTCAGCCTGATGGGAAATGAAGATCAAAAGAGGGCGTACAGACCGCTGGTAAGCGGTATTAAGCACATACATTTTAACGACGTAAAGGAGTTCGACAGGATTACGGATAAAACTGCCTGCGTTGTGGTAGAGCCTGTTCAGGGCGAGGGTGGAGTTGTAGTTCCAACAAATGATTATCTAAAACTACTCAAGGCAAAATGTGATCAGGTTGGGTCTTTACTGGTTTTCGACGAAATTCAAACCGGATTGGGCAGAACCGGACGAATGTTTGCATTTGAGATATATGGGGTGGTTCCGGATATCCTGCTCCTGGCCAAAGCATTTGGTGGCGGATTGCCGCTTGGAGCCTTTATTGCCAACCGTAATATAATGCAATGCATTACACATAATCCGCCACTGGGGCATATTACAACATTCGGCGGGCATCCCGTTTCCTGTGCCGCAGCTTTGGCGTCTCTCAACGTAATTATCGAAGAAAGGCTGATTGAGGGTGTTGAGAAGAAAGCTGAACTATTTAAAACACTTCTTGCCAGGCACCCGGCCGTTAAAGGCTGGCGTTCGTCGGGGCTATTCATTGCAGTAGAACTTGGTTCGTTTGAAAAAGTACGACAATGTATAGCATTGGCCATGCAACAAGGCATTCTGTTAGACTGGTTCCTTTTCTGCACTACTTCCTTCAGAATTGCCCCTCCGATATCAATTACGGATGACGAAATAAGGGAAGCTTGCTCTACTCTTTCTCAGGTTCTCGATCAGCTTTAGTTCTTGTATCGAATAGCAGTACGGCACCAAAGGCCATTCCAATGAGGGTACTTCTCCAGGGATTGGCCCATATGGGGCAGGATCCACCCCGACAGCCAATAAAATGATAGTAGGCATAGCCCAACGCACCCCCAGCCAGCAGGCCAATAAGCACTCGCCATGAAAATATTTTTTTCACAAACCCGTTTAGATCCATATACTGCAAAACATTATAATTATTTTTGAATAAGTATCGTTATAGTAACATTCACAATCCCTGTTATGTTCACACGAAGGACATTGCTACTGTTGCTCATTGTTATCACAAACTTTCTTCCTTTTGCCAAGGCTCAGGAACCAATCGATCTAAGGCAGGCAGAAGATTCGTTGCGTATGCTGATGCAGACTGTGATTGACGAAAAGGATATAGCTAAAAAATATGTATCGAACCAGCTGTTTTCCGACTATTTGCAAAGTGTACTGGAAAAAAATGAGGCTTTTGATTACCCCTTCGACTCATTGACGCATATCGGCAAATTAAACACTGCGGACAAACTCCTTCGGGTCTTCACATGGAATATCCCACTCCAAAGCGGCATGCAAACATACTTTGGCTTTATTCAAACCAGGATAAACGGTAATGTAGCCGTTTTTCGGCTAAACGATCATCGGGAGCAGTTTGAAACTCCGCAAACTGAGATTTCAAATCCTGATAAATGGTTCGGGGCATTGTACTACTACATTCACCAAAACACCTTCGAAGGAGTTACATACTATACACTGCTTGGGGTCGATTTCAACAACCTGTTCTCGCGCAAAAGGGTTATTGAGGTGCTCTCGCTTGGCAGAGATGGCACGCCAATTCTTGGTACTCCAATCATTTCGGTGCGTAACCATTTGATTAGCCGCATTGTTTTTGAATACTCCGCTCAGGCTAATATGTCCCTCCGATACGATACTGCCAAGGACATGATTGTATTCGACCATCTGTCGCCCATGCGTGGCGATTTTGCAGGGAACTACCAGTTCTACGGACCCGATTTTACATTCGGTGGCCTTCAGTTTAAAAATGGGAAATGGGAATACATGCCCAATATCGACGTTCGAAATCCGCAGCGGGAACAATCTCCCCTACCCCTTACGCCACCCGTTGAGAATCCGGAACCGGGTTTCCTTTATAAGCCCAATACGATACCCAAAGATTTGGATGCCTCCAAGGTGGAATAGTGAATTATTCAAAGAGGAGAAACTATTCGGAGCAGGTAGCATCAACCTTACTCTTCCAAGTCATCGCTTTCCACTTCTATCGTTTCGTCCAGCTGCGAAAAATCAATGACGCTTACCCCTTTAAAATAGTGCGACAGAATCTCCTTATAGTTTTTTCCGCGTCGCGCCATTTGCATGGCTCCGTCCTGACACATGCCAACTCCATGCCCATAGCCCTTTCCTCGCAATCGAACGAGGTTGTTGGATACAATATCCATAGAAAACCAGGCCGATTTTAGGTTGAAATGACTGCGAATATCAACGAATGGAATTGTCTTTCCCCCCACGGGATACAAATACTCTCTCTTTTTGGATGTGAATACAAAACTCGATGGCGGAAGATTCTCAGCATCAATACCCTTTGATATAAGAAATTCTCTCCACGTATCAAGGGGAATACGTACCTCCCATTGCGAGTTAGGAAGGCTTCGGCAATAATTATCTTCCACTGATACCAGGTAATCGTGAGGTGTAACCCACACATCGCCTGAATTTGCCGTTTCTCCCCCGCAATTCGCATGGAAAGTGCCTGCAATAAGCTCATTGTTGGCATCGACAACAACCTGTCCCTTGGTTTCTTCCGTGGCCTGAAGTATGATAGGATTTTTGGTTGATTTCCCTTTATATACCTGGCAATGTATCCCGTCGCAAAGATTGAAACCTTCGCCCATGTGACGCTCCATGTGCGAATAAGCGTAGGTGCGCGCCAGCAATGCCTGCGCCTTGTAAAACTCCATAAGTGCTGATGGTCCGGCTTCTGCTTCAACAACCCCGGCAATATACTTATCGATATCAACCAGGTTAATGGTCATCAGCCTATTGAAATCAACGTAAAATCCCAGATTGTCGTCGTACACCTGTGCCGGAACGGCAGGGACAATGGGCTTAATCCTTATTACATCATTGCCGGTAGCCCCCACAATCGAAACCCTTTTCCATGTTCCTAGGTTCGATGCCATATCGCGTACCGTAACAGAATCGCCAGTTTTTGAAATATATAGCATTTGATTTGGGAAGACCAAATACTCTCCCTCGTCGGTGATAACCGAGTAATGCCCGCTGACAGGCGTAATCAACAGGGTTTGTAAGGCCAACTCGTTGAAAAGGCTAACGCTTATTTTTTGAGCGTGGGATACCGTGAAAAGGATAAGGAAAGAAAAGGAAAAAAACCACTTCATGCAGAGTAGATTTATATATTCGAAATTGTATTGTCAACTATTACTTTAGCAATTCGTTTTGAAACGCCAACAGTTCCCAACATTCCCCTCAGCTGTGCAAAATCGGAAAGCATTGTGCCCCGCGATTCTCCATTGGGCAATATCATAGACAGCTGTTTGTATAATTCTGATGTAACACAATCATACTGTTTCAGCTCTTTAACCACCTCACACCCCATGATAAGATTTACCAGAGAAATATATTTCACCCTAATCACGATCCAGGCAATAAGCATGGATAGTGTATTGCCCCTGTAGCAAACAACCTCAGGAACGTTCAGCAGCGCAGCTTCGAGGGTGGCCGTACCAGAGGTAACAACGGCAGCGGTGGAATGTCGCAGTAATTCCTGTGTTTGGTTAAATATCAGCTTAACATCGGCATTGCCGATATACGGCTCATATACAGCCTCCTCCAATGATGGTGCACCCGCTATGACAAATTGGTAATCGGTGAAATGGTTGATAAGCGAGATCATGGTCGGGAGGTTATACCTTATCTCCTGCTTTCTGCTCCCCGCAAGGAGTGCTATTATGGGTTTATCGCTCAGGTTATTGTTTTGACAAAACACGGAAAACGGGGTTGCCGTTTTGATGCTGTTCTCAATGGCATCCACCAAGGGGTTACCCTCATATATAACGTCAATACCATGTCTTTTGAAATAGTCCACTTCGAATGGGAAAATGACAATCAGCTTATCTACATATTTTTTCAGCAGCTTTACTCTCGACTCCTTCCATGCCCACACCTTGGGGGCTATGTAGTAGAATACCCTGATTCCCCTCCTTTTAGCAAACTTGGCAATTCGAAGATTAAACCCCGGATAATCGACTAAAATCAGCGCATGGGGTTTGTATGAAAGAATATCCTCCTTGCACTGCCTTAAATTTTTTGATACCGCACGTAAATTCTGAATCACCTCCCAGAAGCCCATGAATGCCATTGACCGGTAATGTTTTACCAGCGTACCACCCTGTGCTTGCATCAAATCTCCACCAAAAAACCGGAATTCCGCAGCCGTATCGACCCCTTTGATGCCCTGCATCAGGTTTGAGGCATGTAAATCGCCCGACGCTTCGCCGGCAACAAGGTAGTGCTTCATAATCAGGGGATAATTGTCATTATTTGGGGAACCATTAAGCCGTCAGCTTAAAAATAAAAACTATAATACCAAAAATGATGGTTACACCCAGCACACCTTTGGCAGATTTATACCTATCGGTATATACAAAAAGCAGGAAAAGTGCAAGATTCGGTATAACCCCAAGGCTGATAACCTTTGGTGCCATGAGATGCATCCACATATCTTTAAAAAAGGTTTGCATATACTCATAGGGAAGCTTGTAACGGTAAATTAATACCATTGTAATCACTGTGGCTGCCACAGCCAGGATAGCGCCAAGCCAAATGTTATCGAATTTTTTCTTCATTTCGTACTGCCTGTTTTTTACTTAACTCGTTTTCCAATGCGGTCATCTCCTTGTAATTGGTCAAATCGATACTTATGGGCACTACCGAGATAAATCCGCTGTTCAGGGCATACTCGTCGGTGTCAGTTGCATTGGGTTCTTCGTTGTGGTAATAGCCGGTAAGCCAAAAGTAATCGCATCCGCGCGGGTCGGTTCGCTTTTCGAACTCTTCTCTCCATGTTCCCATATTCTGTCGCACAACCTTAATGCCCTTGATTTGAGCCGAAGGTATGGCCGGAAAATTCACGTTTAGACAAGTTCCTTTGGCCAGGCCACGGGCTAAAACCGCTTCGACAATTGGCTTCCCATGCTCCACCACCGCAGTGAAATCGGCATCCGGCAGGTAGTCTAACAGCGAAAAGCCAATGGACGGAATGCCGTACAGGCATCCCTCGATGACAGCCGCCATAGTACCCGAATAGAATATGCTGACCGATGAGTTAGAGCCATGGTTAATTCCGGACACTATTAGGTCGGGAGGCGAGTTCAGCACCTGGCTCATGGCTAATTTTACGCAATCCACAGGCGTTCCGTTGACAGAGTAGAGCTCAACGCCATCGTCCCGTTCATACTTGCGAATGCGAAGGGGATGTTTAATGGTAATGGCGTGCGACATTCCCGAATGGCCCTCCTTAGGGGCCACAGCAATCACCTTCCCAAAGGGTTTCACCATTTCAATCAGACATTGCAATCCCTTGGCACTTACCCCGTCATCATTGGTAACCAAGATTACCGGTTGCCGTTCCAACTTCTTTGTATGCATGCCATTCATTTTTCAATTAGACGCAAATTTATTCAATTCATTGTAAATTTTAGAGTAGAGCGATACTTTATACCATAACGAATGTAAAGTAAAATAGTTTGTCTAAACAGTAAGGTTAACCTAAATAATATTTTTCAGATTTTATAAAAGGGTTTTGATTGGTTTTAACCCTGACATTTTATTTGCTGCACAAATGAATGGCAGATAAAAAACGGGATTATTCTATGCCAAGCCCGACAAAGTACAAACATTTTTTTCGCTACATTTGTGCGTTTTAAGCAAATAATTGTAAAACGCCGATAATTTCTATTTCAATGAAAATTTCGTACCGGTGGTTAAAAGACTACGTTGATTTTAGCGAATCGCCCGAAGAGTTGGCCCAAATTTTAACCTCAATTGGCCTGGAAGTGGAATGGATTGAAAAAATTGAGGCCGTCAGAGGCGGTCTCAAAGGGGTAGTGGTTGGCGAGGTTAAAACATGTACCAAGCATCCTAATGCCGATAACCTTACCCTTACCACCGTTGATGTGGGAGGTGCTGAACTGCTGAATATTGTTTGCGGTGCTCCCAATGTTGCCATAGGGCAAAAAGTTCCGGTGGCCACCATTGGCACCACTCTATATTTCAACGATCAAGAGATTACGCTGAAGAAAACCAAAATAAGGGGAGAACTTTCGGAAGGGATGATCTGTGCAGAGGATGAGCTGGGGCTGGGTTCATCGCACGAGGGCATTATGGTGCTCAATCCAAACGCAACAGTTGGCATGCCGGCAGCGGATTATTTCAACCTGGAGGATGACTACCAGCTTGAAATAGGGCTCACCCCCAACCGCATTGATGCGGCATCGCACTTTGGAGTTGCCCGCGATTTGGCAGCCTATCTTGGGATGAGAGGCAAGGCTAAAGCCATTAGGCCTTCGGTTGACGGCTTTAAGGTGGACAACAACAGCCTTCATATACCCATCGAAATTGTTAATCCCGAGGCTTGTCCGCGATACAGCGGGGTAACCATAAGCAATGTCGAAGTGGGGCCATCGCCCCAGTGGCTGGTGAAAAAACTGCGTGCCATAGGGCTTAATCCGATTAACAACGTGGTGGATGTTACCAACTTCGTGCTTCACGAAATTGGGCAACCCCTTCATGCCTTCGATGCCGATAAGATTGAAGGTAAAAAGGTAATTGTAAAACCCCTCCCTGCCAACACGCCATTCATCACTCTTGACGGGATGGAGCGCAAGTTACATTGCGAAGACCTGATGATTTGCAATGCATCGGAAGGAATGTGCATAGCCGGTGTGTTTGGAGGTACCAAATCGGGAGTAACGGAAGCGACAAAAAATATTTTCTTAGAAAGCGCTCACTTCAGCCCGACGTGGGTTAGAAGAACTGCCAAAAGGCACGGCCTCAATACCGATGCATCGTTCCGGTTTGAGCGCGGTTCCGATCCCAGCATCACCGTTTGGGCACTTAAACGGGCAGCCATGCTTATTAAAGAGGTGGCCGGAGGGCAGATTTCTTCGGATATCATTGATGTTTACCCCAATAAGATTGAAGAGGGCAAGGTTGAACTGAGCTTAGACTATGTAACGCGACTTGTGGGCAAGGAACTACCCATTGAAACCATTCGCACGATTTTAAACTTATTGGATATCAATATTATATCCGAAAACAATGGTATGTTAGACCTTTCCATACCAACCTACAGGGTTGACGTTACCCGTCCTGCCGACGTGGTGGAGGAGATTCTGAGGATATATGGATTCAACAATGTGGAATTTACCGAAAGGGTAAACAGCACCCTGTCGCATTCCGAATACCCCGAAATGCACAAGGTTATCAACCTCATTTCGGTTAGCCTGTCGGGCAACGGATTCAACGAAATAATGTGCAACTCGCTTACAAAAAAGGCATACTACAAAGACCTCACTACATATCCAGAGAATAATGCTGCCGAGATTATCAACCCGCTGAGCAGCGACCTGAACGCCATGAGGCAAACCCTCCTATTCGGTGGATTGGAGTCCATACTATTCAATATCAACCATCGCAAGCCCAATTTGAAGCTGTACGAGTGGGGCAACTGCTATCGCGTTTGCCAAGAGAATAAAAGCGAATCCAACCCGCTGAAAGCATACTCCGAAGAGCTAATGTTAGGCATATGGCTCACAGGCAACATTAACGAGGAGAGCTGGCTCGTAAAACCGGAGGAAGTATCATTTTACCACATGAAAGGTTTTTTGAACGGGATATTCCACAAGTTGGGTATCTCCGATGGAGATATTTCCACAGCAGAGGCTCCCAACGATCTTTTTGAATTTGGGATAAAGCTGATGTTGAACGGAAAGCTACTTGGGCACTACGGTTTCGTGGCGGAGAAAATTCTGAAGGAGATGGATATAAAGCAAACGATACTCTACGCAGAAATTCGTTGGGATATTGCTTTCAACTTCGCCCGCAAGGCAAAGGTGAGCTTTACAGAAATAGCCAAATATCCTGAAGTTCGTCGCGATTTGGCCCTGCTCCTTGACATTGGCATTACATTCGACCAGATTAAGGATTTAGCTCATAAAACTGAACGAAAGCTGATAAAGCATATCAATCTTTTTGACGTTTACCAAGGGGCCAAGCTGGGCGAAGGGAAAAAATCCTATGCAGTTTCTTTCACCCTTCAGGATGAGAACAAAACCCTTACCGATAAGCAGATAGATGGAACCATGCAAAGGTTGATACAGGTCTTTGTGAAGGAACTGGGGGCACAAATCAGGTAGGCGTCGAATTGTATCCTCATCTCACTTTATTACGCAGAAGTTGAATTTTCTCTGCTATTTTATAGCTTAAACGAATAAAAAAAGCCGTCAACAAAAATAGTGACGGCTTTGTGCTTATATAATAAACCTGTTATTACTTCTTGTAGCTGAATCTCAGAACACCGGTGTTGGCTTTGGGTTGGTATTCCTCATCAATATTATTCTCGGTAATCTTAATAACGTAAAGTTCTTCACCCAGTTTGCCGATGTAGATATCGCCAACCGCAGGATTTTCAACATCTTTTGAGGGTGTACCTGCCCCGTAAAGGTATAATGCAACCTCTTTGGGAGCATTAGCATAATCGTATCCGTTGGCTTTTACATAGAGCGTGCCATTTCCTTTAGTGACATAGTTGGTTCCTCCGGTAGAAGTCCAAGCCACCTCATCGGAAGTCCAACTTCCGGTAAAATTAGGAACATCATTGACTGTGTTCACATCATCGCTGCTGATTAAATACCTAGTAGCAACAACCTCGTCATCATTCCCGATAGCTGTTACTGCTGCGTCATCCTTCAGGTTCCAGCAAGCTTTTCCGGCACCATGAATTTTCCAAATTTCGCCGGTAGTAACCTCAGTGGTCAACGGAGTATATGCTCCCATGGTTATGGTATAATCGGCAGAACCCATATTGCCGGCCCTGTCAGTAACAATAAAATCGTAAACGATTTTATCAACGGATCCATCGAAGAAAATTTCGAAATTGATATTATCGGGATAGTTCAATGTAGCTTCCGTTTTGTCAAAATGCTCCTGATTTATGAACTCATCCTCTTTCACGATGGTTGATCCTAAGAATTTGGTCCTTTGAATTTTAATCTCATTAATCTTACCCGGAGCATCAATGGTAACCTTAAGGGAAAGATCGTACGTAGGCCCTTCAGAAGGAGTTAATACCAAACTGGCTCCTTGTTCAATAGTTACAGTTGGGTCGTCAAAAACTGTAGGCTCTTCTTCTTTGTTACATCCGGTGAAAACTACCATTACGCCCAACAGAGCGATTGCTGCATACTTAAAAAATTTCATTTTCATAATTATTTGTTTTTAGTTTATAAATAAAAGTTAAACAATTATATTTACAATATACAAATATAGCGACAGTTTGTTTCAAAAATCATGCAAATTTTTATATATGAAGAATATTAAAGATAGAATTGGAGTTTTACAGGACGATATTACCGTGTTAGAGGTGGATGCCATAGTGAATGCTGCCAATACGTCACTTTTGGGTGGTGGCGGTGTTGATGGTGCCATCCATGAAGCAGCTGGTCCCGCGCTATTGGTAGAGTGCCGCACCCTTGGCGGCTGCCCGGTGGGTGAAGCCAAAATAACCAAGGGCTATCTGCTTCCGGCAAAACATATCATCCATACCGTTGGCCCCGTATGGCGGGATGGAGAGCATGGAGAGACCGAATTGCTGCGTAATGCTTACAGCAATTCGTTGAAATTGGCCAAAAAGCATGGCATACAAACTTTGGCATTCCCTAACATCAGCACGGGGGTGTACCGATTTCCCAAACGGAGAGCTGCCAAATTGGCCATTGAAACTGTCAGAACCTTTTTGGAAAAAAATTCGACCCCCAAAAAAGTGCTGTTCGTTTGTTACGATGGGGAAAATTATGGCATCTACCAGGAAATTCTCAACGCCAACCTATAGCTTAAGCCCATGCTTTTCAATACGCCTGTCCAGCGATTGGCGCGTTATGTTCAGCAGTTGAGCTGCTTCGGTCTTTTTATATCCGGTTTGCTCCATGGCCCTTATAATGGTAAGTTTTTCCAGCTCTTCCAAGTCGAAAATCTGTTCGTACTCTTTGGCTGCTGCCATTTCGGCATCAGGGCTAACACCGGTTATTGCAAACTCTCTTGCTGTCAACCTGTTCCCATCAGAAAGGATTATGGCCCTCTCCACCATATTGCGCAGTTCACGGATATTCCCCGGAAAGTGGTAGTCCTGCAGAATACGAACAACGCTTTCGTCAATGGCCGTAATCTTTTTGTTCATTTTACGGCTTAGCAAATCGGTGTAGTATTCCAGCAAAGCGGGAATATCCTCCGGATGCTCACGTAGCGGCGGGATGACTATTTCAAACGAATTCAGCCTATAGTACAAATCGTTTCTAAACTTATTGTCGTCCAGCAGGCTTTGAATATCCTGATTAGTGGCAGCAATGATGCGAACGTCAACTGACAGGTCAGTTGTAGCGCCAATCCTCCTGACCTTTCTATCCTCAAGCACCCTCAGCAATTTACTCTGCATGGTGGGTTGCATGTCAACAATCTCATCGAGGAAAAGAGTGCCTCCGTTGGCAATTTCGAACCAGCCGGCCTTATCCTCGTTTGCCCCCGTAAAAGCTCCCTTGCGGTGGCCAAAAAATTCGCTCTCGAAAAGGCTTTCTGGAATGGCTGAACAGTTCACGGCATAGAAAAAATTTTTCTTTCGCAAACTCAGGTAATGAATCCCCCTTGCCACCAACTCTTTTCCTGTGCCGCTCTCGCCGATGATGAGCACTGAGGTTTGATCGGACTGGGCCACCTTGTGCATCAACTCCATCACCTGCCTGATTTTTTTGCTATTGCCAACTATTTCGTACCCAACATTATCCCTAAGATCTTTTGCAATCGCCTCGTACGATCGGTTTACCTCCTTATATCGCTGGTTGAGTTCAATAAATCGCCGTGTACGTTTGATAGCGGCCTTCATATCCAGCAGCCTGAATGGTTTCGGGAAAAACTCTACCGCACCCATCCTCATGGCCTGGATTACAGCATCCATATCGCCGTGCCCTGTAATCATGATTACTTCAATCTGAGGGTACAACTCCTTTACCCTTTCCAACACGGCAAAGCCGTCCATCTCAGGCAGGCGAATGTCTAAAATGAGTATATCAATGGAATCGTGTAGAAGAATGTTGAATGCCTCCGATGGCCGTTCGGCCACTAATACGGTGAAATCGTCGTTCTCAAGGAACTCCCTAATCTCCTCACGAAAAACTTTTTCGTCATCTAAAATCAAAATTTTTATAGAAACCATATTTTAAAAAAGATAATGTTTTTTAACTAACTAATGCTCAAATATATAAACGTTGAATCTTTTTTTTAACCTACTGATTATCCCTTACGATTTTAATATTTTTACCTCAAAGCATGTGTAATCACCCTCGCTGCTATCAACGGTTATTTCGCCAAGGATATCCTTAATAAACCCGTAGGAAATGGATAATCCCAGCCCCGTTCCCGTGTCCTCACGCTTTGTGGTATAGAATGGATCGAAAATTTTATCGATATCCTTCTTTTTTATCCCAACGCCATTATCCTTCACCGACAGGTAAACGTACTCTCCATCGTGGTGAGTCTCGATTTCGATGACTTTCCTATACTCAAGGGATTGGTTACGCATTAATGCCTCTTTCTCATCCAAAGCATGCTTGGCATTGCTCAAAAGGTTCAGCACCACCTGCTCCAGTTTAAACTTGTCGGCAATAATATGCTCCAGATCATCGCTCAATTTGACATGCAGTTCAACCTCTGCCTTCTTGTATTGCGCCTCTACCATGGACAATGCATTCCTTACCACCGTATTCATTTCAACCGATTCCAGAGTAACCTGCTTTTGAGCCCGCGAGAAGATTCGGGTATGTTCGATAATCTTTTTAATACGCTCAACATTATCGAACATCAGGTTTACCTTCTCCTTAATGTACTCCTCAGAATAATTCTTTTCAGAAAGTTTGATAAGAATATTGTCCAACCCCATGGAAATCCCGCCCAGAGGTTGATTAATTTCATGGGCCAGACCAACAGCCAGCGTTCCCAACGATTCCAACTTTGATTTTTGCGCCAGAAGGAGTTGTTGCTTATCCTGTTTCTTCATCTCCTCAATCATGCGCTTTTCAAGATTCTTATTCATTTCAACGATTCGCTGTTCGGTCTCCTTCTGCTTTTGCAACTCTCTTTGTTTCAAACTATAAAAGAATCCTAAAAGGATGAGCAGGGCAAAAAGGGATACGGCCAAGGCGATAAATACCCAGCGCTGGTACTGGGTTTTGACCAGCTCCAACTTTTGAATCTGGCTATTCTGACGTAGTATTTCGTTCTCCTTCTCCTTTTGCGTTATGTCGAAAAGTATTTGCAACCTTGCCATTTTCTGTCCACTCTCCTCGCTATAAATCGAATCGCGAAATTCTGACCAAAGTTTATAGTGTTCCAATGCCTGCAAAAAACGCCCCTCTTCCTCAAAAACCTGCGATAAGTACTTATGCACATCAGCGGCTGAATTGGTTAAATTCTCGCGCATGGCTATTTTAAGAGCTTTGTTCAGATACTCCTTTGCCGACGGATAATCACCATAGGCGTTAAAACATCGGGAGATGTTTACCAACCCCGACACCTGCCCCTGCACATTACCGACGTGAGTGGCCATTTCCAAACCCCTGTTGTAGCTTGCGACTGCCTGATGGTACTGCATAGTTTCGAGGAAAACATCGCCAATGCTAAGCAGCACATCCACCATAGGAAGGGTATCTTTCTGAAGCTGGTAAAAGGCCAGCACTCTGTTGTAGTACGTCAAAGCGCTATCGAACTCCTGGAGAAGGTAGAACGAAGTGGCTATTTCATTTAAATCTTCAATCTCCTGTTTTCTTTCATTCATCCTCCCCGAAGTCTCTAAGGCTTTACGAAATGCAGACAAACCCTCTTTGAACTGTCCAAGGTTTCGGTACGCAATTCCGATTTTCCTGTAGGCATCCGCCTCTTGCATTTGCTCCGTTGCAGTGAGGTTCGGTTTGGCTTTAAAAAGGTCAAGAACACTAGTGAACTCCTTATGAGCCAAAGTATAATTCTTCTGATCCAAAGCAATTGCACCAATTTTTCCATGCAATTCGGCCTGCAACTCTTTATTATTCAAACCTATGGCAATAGATAGTGCCTTATTCAACTGGCTTATGGCAGGGTAGTAGTTACGATCGAGGTTGTAAACCTCTGCAATACCCTCTAAAGCATGAACCTGATCAATTTGCTGATTGTACTGCTCAAAATGCGATAGGGCCCGGTTGTAGTAACGCAAGGCATTCTCTTTCTGCTTGGCGTTCAAACTTGATAATCCCATGAGGAGTAATGCTTTCCCTTCATATTTCACGTTGCCCATGCGCTTGGAGAGGAAAGCAGCCTTGAGCCCCAACTCCAACCCCTTATCAGGTTCACTTGAGGCGTAAATATTGCCAAGGGTAATGATCAGTTCAAGCTGTTCCTCTCCCTGAGCCTCATTCATACGCTGCTCCAACTGCTCAACCGATACCTGAGCAATAATGGGCAAAGGGATAAACAGCAAGAGGTATAGAATGACTTTCCGCATACCCTATGTAAGAATGTTATCAGAAACAGGGTACTAAATTAGGGTTATTTTTTTATTTTGCAGGTAAACTAACCTCGCATATATCGGATGTACATTTATAATTTCGAAGAATGGACTGTGAAATTAGTCGGTGATTTTTGGAGGGTAACCGGTTATATCCCTAATCTGTTCGTACAACGGCCTTAGCCTTTTATACATCTTTGAGTAAACCCTGTGGTATAGCTCGTCATAAACCATCTGATTTTCCTTAATTGGCAGGTACACCTCTCCCTCCCTGCACATTTTATCTATGGCGGTTTTAAAATCGGGGTAAAGCCCCACCCCTACAGCACAGTTGATGGCAGCACCCAGCGCCGATGTTTCGTATGTATGCGGTTTTTCAACCGGCAAACCAAAGATATCGGCTGTAATCTGAAGGGCATTCATGCTTTGCGATCCTCCGCCCGAAACTCTTAGCCTTTGAATTTTAACTCCATTTTTCCTTTGTGTTCTTAAGGCTCCCTCTTTCAGGGCAAAAATTAATCCTTCAATGAAGGACCTATAAAGGTGTGCCTTGGTATGCACATCGCCAAAACCGATAACAGCTCCCTTTGCCTCAACGCCGGGTATTTTCAGTCCTGGCGACCAATAGGGTTGCAATGTTAACCCCATGGATCCGGGAGGAATCTCTCTTATCATTTCGTCGAACAGCTCCTCCGCTGATTTTCCTAACTGTTTGGCCAGTTCAACTTCCTTATGGCCAAATTCTTTTTTAAACCAGTTCACCATCCAGTATCCCCGGTATATCATCACTTCGGTATTGAAAAAATTGGGAACAGCACTGGGATAGGAAGGGAAAAACTTAATAATCTCTATATACCTGGGGTTAGTAGTTTCAATGGTGGCCGTAGTCCCATAGCTTAGGCAAGCCACTTCGGGCGAAATGCAGCCCGATCCGAGTACCTCGCAAGCCTTATCGGCTGCCGAAGCGATTACCGGAAGGCCTTCGGGCAAACCGGTTTGAGCCATGGCCTCGCGTGATACATACCCCAACAACTCCGATGGTTTAACCAAATCGACCAGCTTTTCCCTCCCAATGGGAAACAGGTTGGTGTTCCTCTCACCGGGCTTGCACCATCTTTGCTTTTTATAGTGAAACGGCACATACCCTACGGTACTCCCTATGGAATCGATGAACTTGCCGGTGAGGCGATGGATAAAAAAGCCTGAAAGAAAAACGAATTTATGGGTCTTCTCCCATATTTCCGGCTGATTCTGCCTAATCCAGTTGGATTCCCCATCCTTAATGGCATGCACCAGCGACTCGTGCATATTGATAATCTTAAGTCCTAACTTAATCAATCCCTTAGGCCATTGGTCAACCCTGGCCTTACGCTGATCGAGCCAGATTATGGCAGGTCTCAATGGCTTTCCGTCCCTGTCGAGGTTTACCAAAGTGCTACGTTGCGTAGTGATGGCCATTCCCTTAATTGAGGCAATTGGAACGCTTAGATTGCCCATCAATCGTTTACTGGTTTCGCAAAGCATATTCCACAGGTAGTCAGCATCCTGCTCGGCAAATCCGGGTTCTGTGGAATAGTAGGGCTCGATCTCTGTCCGCTCAATCTGTACAATATTTCCCAGCACATCAATTACAGCCACTCTAATAGACTGCGTACCGGCATCAATTGCTATAACATAATCCATATAATAATGAAAAGTTAGCCTTAAAGGGAATTATTATTTAAAGCATTATCGGGAACAAAAATAGCAATAAAAACATAGGGCCAACTTTTTACATCTTGAAGTGAGTAAATCCACTAAAATTACCGCCATTCTGCGCAATTATGGCTAAAAATTTGCTGATGAAAAAAACCTTAAATAAATGATAACGATCATTTAACTTTTTAACTCGGCAACAATCAAACCACGTATATTTGCAAAAATTTTTAAAATGACATTTAGATTTCTTGTACTCTTTCTGTCACTATCGTTACGGACATTTTTTCTCACTGCCCAAAAAGATATTACCCTCAAAATCATACACACCAGCGATGTGCACGGCGCCATACTGCCATTCGATTTTATTAATAATAATGCCGTTGATTTTGGCTTAGCTCATGTTTACACCTATGTCAAACAGGAGCGAAATAATGAGGATCAGGAATTGATTCTGCTGGACAATGGGGATGTCCTTCAGGGGCAACCCACGGTTTACTATGCCAACTTCATGGACTCCATCAGCTATCATATAATCCCCGAGATTATGAATTACATGGGCTACGATGCCGGTACTGTGGGAAATCACGATATTGAAGCGGGTCCCGATATTTACAACCACATGGTTGAGGCTTTCAACTTTCCATGGCTATCGGCTAATATTGTCGATAAACGAACAGGGCTTCCCTATTTTAAACCGTACACGGTTATAACAAGGCAAGGGATAAGAATAGCGGTTATGGGGCTTACAACCCCCGGGGTAACCAAATGGCTTTCGCCATCGCTTTGGCCAAACATGCAATTTGTTGACATGGTAGATGCAGCGAAAATGTGGATGGACTCCATACGCATAAAAGAGAATCCTCAGGTTATCATCGGCCTGTTCCATTCCGGACACGATGCAGCCTACGAAGATTCTGACCCGGATGCTCCGCTCAACGAGAATGCCTCTCTGTTGGTTGGCCAGCAGGTGCCCGGTTTCGATGCCCTGTTCATTGGGCACGATCACGAGAGAATGGTAAAAAAAATTGTGAATTGCCATAACGATTCCGTGCTCGTTGTCGATCCCGGAAGTCAGGCCACTCACATCTCTGATGTAACAATAAAAGTATCGTTAGACAAGAACGATAAGGTAATAAAAAAATCTGTTGACGGAACTATTGTTTCCATGCAGGGGTTGATGCCCGATCCGGAGTATGTGAGCCATTTTTCCAATTTTTCCCGAAAGATCGAAGAATTCGTTGACCAGAGAATCGGAACCATTTCAAAAACTATTTCAACACGCGATGCCTACTTTGGGCCGTCAGAATTTGTGAGCCTTGTTCTTTCTGTGCAGCTTGGCGTATCAAACACTGACATTTCCTTTGCAGCCCCACTATCCTTCGATGTCAGCATTGAGCAGGGGCCTCTTTATGTCCGCGATATGTTCAAGCTGTACAGCTTCGAAAACCTGCTCTACATCATGAACTTGACAGGGAAAGAGATAAAGGATTACCTTGAATTCTCATACTCATTGTGGTTTAACACGATGACCTCGGCAAATGACAACATGTTACTATTGAGGAAAGACGAAAACGGCCAAATAATCACCGGTAAGGACGGACGCGCAATGCTAAAAGCAAGCTTTTACAACTTCGACTGTGCAGCCGGAATTAACTACCGGGTTGATGTTTCTAAACCCGTCGGGCAGAGGGTAACCATCCTTTCCATGGAAAACGGATTGCCATTCGAAGAGGATAAGATGTATAGGGTGGCCATCAATTCCTATCGGGGTACCGGCGGAGGCAATCATTTAACCCATGGTGCCGGACTAACACAACAGGAACTACGACGCAGAATTGTTAACGCCTCTACCCAGGATATGCGCTATTACCTTATGAAATGGGTAGAACTTTCCGGTGCCTTCACTCCGGAAAACCGCAACAACTGGTCAGTTGTACCAGCCGAATGGGTTGAGCAAGCAGCACCAAAGGACAGAACTTTACTGTTTGGCAAGGAGTAATCCCTTTCCGTGCTAACGAAAATTCACATTAGCCGCAAGACATCTGCTTTTTTTCGTCCGACTGTGTTACCTTTGTACAATCTGAAGCCCAAGTTTCAACCATGCATATTGATAACGAACTTTTAGAAAACGGCAGGTTACTTCCTCTGGTGGAGGATTTTTATACCCTACAGGGCGAGGGGTATCATACCGGGAAGGCAGCCTACTTCATACGCATAGGCGGTTGTGACATTGGATGCTACTGGTGCGATGCCAAATTTACCTGGAACCCCAAACTCTTTCCTCCCGTAAGGGTTGAAGAGGTTATCGAACGTGCTCTTAAACATAAAGCCAAAGCAGTAGTTATTACAGGTGGAGAACCAAGCCTTTACCCATTGGATTACCTATGCGAGAAACTCAAAGAGAATGGTTTTGAAACGTACCTTGAAACCAGCGGTGCTTATCCGCTATCGGGGCAATGGGATTGGATATGCCTCTCGCCAAAGCAGCAACATCCTCCCCTTGCAGGGATACATGCACAGGCCGATGAGCTGAAGGTGATAATCGCCTCCCATAAGGATTTGGAGTGGGCAGAGGCCAATGCCAAATTGGTAAAATCGAAATGCCGTCTATTCCTTCAACCCGAATGGAGCGTTTACAACTCGATAATCGGATGGATGGTGGAATACGTCAAAGAGAATCCAAAGTGGCAGATTTCGCTGCAAGCGCACAAATTCATGAGAATTCCCTAAAAGTCTATTTAACCACTCAGTCTATTGCTCTAATTTTGAGATGATTACCATATAAATCGGATCTTTTTTCCGACAATGGGTATTTCCTCGTATCTTTGGAACAATATGTGATTATTTTGGCTTATGTTCAATAGGCATATTCATCAATAGCAAACGATAATGCGATTATTGACTTTACATATCGTTCTTCTTCTCCTGTTGCAGGGAAGCCTGTTTTCCCAACCCAGGGATTTATCATCAACCAATAAAAAGGCAATAAACTGCTATAAATCAGCCTTAGAAGCATATGATAAGTATGATGTTAAAACAGCCGAAAAACACCTGAAGGATGCCATCAGGCTCGATGGGCAGTTTATTGAGGCATACCTGATGCTTTCGCAGGCATACATGGA
>Ga0116144_10002514_pt1 | contig 19695 bp, 13 predicted proteins | sample AD_UKC035_MetaG_FD_89746 | JGI IMG/M metagenome (GOLD analysis project Ga0116144, IMG submission 89746) | Active sludge microbial communities of municipal wastewater-treating anaerobic digesters from USA - AD_UKC035_MetaG | ecosystem: Engineered > Bioreactor > Anaerobic > Digestate | place: USA...
AATGCATTTGATTTCGCCTCTGGCCAGCGCAGGCTTCATCAGATTGGCGGCATCCAGCCCGCCCCTCCGGTCTCCTGCCCCAATCATCGTATGAATTTCGTCAATAAACAGTATAAGATTGGGATCACCTTTAACTTCTGCCATTAAGCGCTTCATTCGCTCCTCGAATTCACCGCGATATTTGGTTCCGGCGACCAAGCCACCCATGCTGATTTCAACGATTCGCTTTCCTCCCATCACATGGGCATCTTTACCATCCACAATTCGCTGAGCCAGGGCTTCGACAATTGCGGTTTTCCCCACCCCAGCCTCTCCCACAAGAACGGGATTACTCTTCGTTTTCCGGGCCAGAGTCCGTATTAACTGCAATATTTCTTTTCTGCGCCCAATGATCGGCGATAGCAAACCGTCCCGGGCCGCTTGAGTGAGATCGCGGCCGAACCGTTCCAAAACGGATCCCGCCTCAGGGGCATCTGGGTTATGGTCTTTTACGGGGACGGCGAGCGGAGGCTGTACATTAGCGTTCGCCCCAAAATGCTCCATCAAATCACTTCTCAATGTGTCGGGATTTACACCTTTCTGCCGGAGTATCTCTCGTGTTGGCGACTTTTCCTCTGCCAGCAAAGCTCCCCATAGCATACCGGCCTGAATCATTGCAAGCTTTGCATCCCCCGCGATTCTACCGGCCGTCGAGAATAGAATTCGGGCTCTATCTGAACGATGCATCAACTCTCCGGGTTTATGGTCATGGGAACCAGTTCCGAGAAATGCCCGCATGGACCTGCGCAGTTCCGTTGGGTTTGCGCCAGCCTTTTCAAGCAGGTCGGGCACCAATCGTAGTTCGCGGACAAAGGCGCTTGCATCTACACCCATCACCACGAGGTCTTTTATAACACTCTCCCGCGCGAAGTCTTTCCCCTTTGTTAATGCCTCAAAGAAGTGTTCGGGCTCTATGAACTGACTACGCGCAGCAACCGCCTCCTGCACTGCAATATGCCATACTAGATCAACCGCTTGACTGCGCTTCATTGATATACTCACTTATTATTACGGTTATACGATATATCCTGACTGTTCGGCGGGCAAAGACGCGTCCATGACAATGGAGTCAGACTTTGTGGCCAATAACATAAATATGATAACAACAAGTCCTTGTGTATTCCATACATATCGTTCATTGAGAATATCTATTTAATGCCTTTGCAGAATTCCAGTATAATTGAAAAATATCATACTTGTTCTCATCATGTGCAAGCATAAGCCACCGGCCGGATCCATCAAAAGACAGACCGTTTACAGTCTCCATATCTGTCCTCCATTTCAGCACAGATCGCCCTGTAGCTATATCGACAACAAACAGATGATCCCATAGAAGATAAGCAACAGCACGACCGCAGGTGGATAGGGTAACATATCGAGGTTCATGTGCGGGAGTCCAATCATACCGATTCCAAACCTCTGTTATGTGCTCATCTTTTAATCTTATGTGCACCATGCTATTTGAACCATACTTTCCAGTAATGGAAGACATGTCTTCGGCAACTGCCGAAATATACCGAAGAGATTTCGCAACCGCCTGGCCCCAGAACAATTCCCGCTGGAAGGTGGCCTGGGCATCAAGAAGTACCGCCCTCGCCTCTGCAAATACAATAACCAGAGGTTGGCCGTCGTCGGCACAAATAGTCTGGATGAAAGATATATTTCCCCCAACATCATATCGGCCAACACAACGACCCGTCTGAATATCCAGTGCCTCAACAACGTCAGTTCCAATCGCAACAAGAATCGTCTTCCCAACACATGCAACTCTTCTCAATATATCACTGCATTTGCACTCCATATCAAAAGGAGCACTCCATACTATTTTTGGATTTAAAAGCCCGTCTTTGAAATCATAAAGAGCAAGACCTGCTTTATGGTCATATTCATAGAATAGGCTCCCGTGTTGTATTACAAGAATACTTCCCGGTTGATGTGATTGCCCTCTTACGCGCGGGCCCTCAATGCTCCGGACGCCAACGGAATATACCTTGCTGTCGGGCATATCGTGCCATTGCAGGAAATCGTCGGCATTTCCTTTTTCCAAACAGGACATACTGCGTGTTTCTAAGAATTTCCAACCGTGAACTGTAATGCGATTAACCCCTGACGGGCGTAGTCCCAATACATTGGCCCGCCAATACTGATCATCGGTTCTATGATGCCATACACGCTCAACATACGCATCTACTAGCGATTTAGCCAGCTGGTGTCGACGCTGCATTATCGGCTCTTCATAAGACGCAAGAAGGTCACAATAGCGGTTGAGGGAACTGAGCGCCTGAATTTGTTCACCCATATTTTCGGCAGTATCGGCAGATAGCAGCAATTTGGCCCCGGCTGATATTGTGGCATAACTGTCGGATGAATTATGCGGCTGGCTCAAAAGATATTCTGCGCCACCGGGTGGAGGAAGCCGATTAAGGGTTCTCATCACACTATAAGCATTCCAGCCATTTATCTGAAAATCAAATCCCCAGTCAGGCAGAATATCGGGAAAGAGCAGTTGGCCGTGGTTGGCGGTCAAACCATAATTGGCCAAATCTATATCGAGAACATTTAAGCCTTCAGAGGCAGTAGCTGATGGATATCGCCACAAGAAACAGCGCGACCTACTAACACCCATCAGCAAAACGCCTTCTCCATCAATGTATATAGCATCAAATGATCTAATTGCCGATGGTATTCTGAAATCGCAACTAAACGATTTCAATACCCCATCGCTCAATTCAAAAGCCAATTCATAAACCCGTTGTTCCACATTATCTTCGAACCAAACTGCAAGACGCTTACATTGGTCATCTATGGTAATAGCTTTTACCCCGCAATATCTTATTTTTCCCGTACATGTCCCAACCATCTTCCCATCATTTATTGAAAAGGCAGAAACGATATAATCGCACTGCAATGAGGCATCACCCATATTGGACTCTACAAATACACAGGCGATATATTTACCTGACTCAGAGAGAGCTATTTCAGAAATCCGATGGGGAACAACAATCCTCTTGAGAACTTGATCATAAAGTAAGTTCCTGATTTCAATCTGGCACTTATCATACACAGTAGCAACAATTCCGCTTTGAGGGCTTGCTGCCGCATATAGATTGTCGGCATCCGCATTGTATTGATAATATTTAAGCCAATCATCAGGTATTAACCCGTAGCCTCTAAAACATTTATCCAAACAAACCCGGATGCGATCATATTGCTGCGAGACTTCTGTCCCGAGCGCTTCCCGACGACTAGATGTTGACTTGTTTAGAAGGCCTTGTGCCCTCTCAATATCACATTTTTCACATTCAAGCGCAATCTGCCACTCTAAAAGGTCAGGCATGGATGGATTGGAGTAAATATTGTCTAGCTGGCGATTTAGATCTCGAATTGATTGACCAAGTATTCTCCATTGAATCAGGGCATTATTAATACGCCCAAATATATGATCAGGATTTTTCGAACGGAGTTCATTAAGGAGAGCCAAAACGTTCTGCTTCGGGGGATCTACTATGGCTCCAAGATCAACCAGACTGATAATACGATTATTGATAGTGTCCGCGTCTAGTTCTTGGCTTTCTGGCAAAGCACGTTGAAAAGGAGTGCGGAATACACTCCGATATATTTCATTCAACTTCTTATCAACGGCGACAAAATCATGCGGGCGATCGTTCGGACTTGTACTCATACATTCCAGCAGAAGCTGCCCCAGCACGGGTGGCATTTGGGGAATATATTGATTGCGCTCCTTCCCGCGAAGATACACTTTCAGCGCCTCCGGCACGGCCATTCCTGATGACCAAGTGACTTCACCCACAAACATTTCATATACTGAAATAGCCCATGACCAGATGTCGGTGCGCCTGGTAAGCAGTTGCCCCCTGACCTGCTCTGGCGAACAGTATGCGGGGGTCATGCCGCCCGAACTTACAAGAACACTGAGATTCTTTTTTAGTGCGGCGCCTTCAGATGTAACAGCCCGGGCCTTAGCCAATCCGAAATCAGAGATCATGGCTAATCCATCTGAAGTCATCATCACATTAGCAGGCTTGATGTCCTGATGAACAACATCCTTCTCGTGAGCATGCCGGAGACCCCACGCCATTTGGATCGCGACATCCAATATACGCCGTAATACCTCTTCCTGATCTCCTTCATAAAGTTTACGAAGACTTATCCAGTCTTTCAGGCTGCCGCCGCGGGCATACTCGGCAAAGATTCTAAGCGTCCCTTCTATCTGGCGAACGTAATGGCAGCTCACAATATTCGGATGCAATCCTAGGCCGATCCAAGTCTCGCACTCTTTAGAGAAATTCTTCTTTTGCTGTTCATTCCGGAAATACTCGGAGCGAGGCGATTTGACCGCCATATCAACCTTCCAACCGCGGTGATATACCCGATAAACCAGCCCCATTCCCCCACCCTTATGAATATGCTTTACCTCATAGGTATCAAGGATGACATCACCTATATTCCACTCTTTCATGAAGGCATTCCTTCGACGGCATCAATCACAATTGCCGTAAGATTATCTGATCCTCCAGCCATCTTACCGGCTTCTACTAAATTGCGACACGCGCCGCCTGGCCTCTTGCTCTGAATTAATATGAATTTCATTCGGGCGCCGGGCAACACTCCCCACAACCCATCTGTGCACAGGAGAATGCGATCGCCGACTTGCAGTTTTAAGCTCTGTGTGTCGGGCACAACTTCTGCTTCCATGCCAACAAAACGGGTTAGCCGCCCACGCGCGGGATGATTTACACCTTCACTCATGGTGATCTCGCCATGCTGAAGCAACAAGCTCACAAGAGAGTGATCGCGGGTCAATTTCCGAAATCTACCACCACGAAGAACATAGGCCCGACTGTCCCCCATGTGTGCAACGTGCGCATATTGTCCAATAATCCATGCAACCACTACGGTTGCACCCATGCCAATATTGGCAGGCGAGTTACGACCTAAACGGCAGATAGACAGGCTCATCTCAGACAGACTCTCTGCCACCATCTTGCGCATCAAGCCGCAATTTTCCCTATTAGTCACAGACGATAACCTTAATCGCCGCGCAAGAATCTGGGGTAACAGATCGACAATCATACGAGATGCCACATCACCGCTGGGATGACCACCGAGCCCGTCCGAAACGATAAACAATCCATTTTTCATATCCGCAAGAAATGCATCCTCATTTCGTTTGCGGACACAACCGATATCAGTCATTCCTGTAGCGCATATCTGATACGCTGGATTCGTTCTTCTGGGCTCACCGCTACTCATATAGACTTCACAACTGCACAGCCTTTAAAGCCATTAGCATTTCCGCGGCATTCTCATAACGTTCCTTCGGATTGAGCTGAACTGCCCTATCCACCACATCCGCCAAACAGCGAGGAACCTTCGTGTCACGTTTGGCTATCGGAACAATCTCTCCCCGCAGAATAACCTCCATGGGATCGCATCCGCGTGGAAAATCACGCGGCGTTTTGCCCGTGAGCATATTGTAGAACGTTGCACCCATGCTCCATACATCCGTAACCGGCTTCACGTACTTGAAGTTCGTAAGCTGTTCCTTCGGCATAAATATAGGTGTCCCTGCATACGCACCGGTGACCGTCATTCCACTGAATCCTGCCTTGTCGAAATTTTTGGCCAAGCCCAGATCGGCAATCATCGCGATTGGCTTTTCTGGTGTTCCCGAGAGTAAGATGTTTGACGGTTTAAGATCGCGGTGTACAATCCCCTTGCTGTGAGCATATGCAAGCCCATCCAAGGCTTGGATCATAATGGCCAGCGCGATCCGGAGCGGCATCTTCCCGTTGTTGGCTTCCATATAGTCAGCCACACTGCCACCAGCACAGTGCTCCATCACGAAATAGAACGCACTTCCCGCTGATCCAGAGTCTAATATTGTAACAATATTTGTATGCTTAAGGTCTTTAAGCAGGGCGATTTCCTGGGCGAATTTTCTGCGGGAATCTTCATCCACCGCTATCCGTGCCAGCATGACCTTAACTGCAACCAGATGCTTGTCCGTTTCACGCTCAGCCGAGTATACGGCACCATAACCCCCCAAACCAATTCTGCGCTTGATCCGGTATCCAGCAATGGTGGGCAAGCCATCCTTCGCTGGCGCTTTGCCCTCATCCTTGGCAAGCATATCACGAAGAATCTGGGCGGGGTCCATCTCCATGCTCTGCCTGCAGGCTAGGCAAATGTATGAACCCAGCTTCTTCCCCCCTACTTCATTAGATACATCTTTGCCGCACTGCGCACACAGAACAGGCCCCTTGACCTTATCCACCTCCATCTTGACAGCTAAAACGGTCTGCCCCACTTTGATGATGTCGCCATCCCCCAGGTCCACCTCGGGGTACTTCCGTTTCTGCCCCTGTTCGGGAGTTTCCCCCTTCTCCCGGCTCCCGATCTTCTTCTCGTTCACATATGTTCCGTTCAGACTCCCAAAATCACGAATGCGTGCATCCGGGGGATTCACTTCAATGATGAAATGCCGGCGTGACACCAGCCCATCGCCAGGCAGACAACAATGGCATTCATCCAAACGACCGAAAAGGAATGTGTCATGCTCCTCGAATGCGAATGCTTTCCCCTTCATCGGGCCGGCAGAGACGGAGATTTTGACCTTGTTACTCATGTCATTACCTTTTCCACTCAATCCTTATCCCCTAGCGCCCTAAGGCAATCGAGACACATGGAGACCTCTTCAAGCAATTCAGCCGGATAATACTCAGAACAATCGCAGCAGCACTCCATCGCCACGAAACGGCGGCAGAAACAACAATAGTCCTGCTTATCCTTCCCCTTAATTACGAGTGTAGCATTTCCACACTGGGGACAGTGAACGACCTCGGGCCCATAATCACCCGGGGGCACTGATATCAACTCGTCTACCTGCGCCGTCGCTTCTGTTACAAGCTTCTCGTAGTCTAGAATAAACATTTGCAGTTCACGCCAAAGATCATCATCAATGTAGATGGATAGTTCCTCATCCTTTAGATACTGGGGCACGAAGTCATATAAGACTTTAATGGCATCCGCCCTGTATGAGCGATCACTATCGAAAGGCCTGTATTCGCGATGCTCAATCGTATTCCTCCTATTTTGAAGACGCTCAATGCTCTTTTTTGATTGCTCATTAATGTGTACGCTCAGATTTTCGAGACGCGCCAAAGCCTCCTTATAGCCCACCGTACGGGGATCTTCTTGAACCCGTTTATCAATATCAGCGTAAATCAGTATAGGATTGATGCGATACAATGCATCCTTCAAAAATAGTTCAACTGCCCGATAAACTGCCAGTATGGCGTATTTATGGGCATTGGTGTAAGACTCATCCAGATACATTCGCATGCCACGCTCTAAGGAGTCCGCCGCGTTATTGAAAATTGGATATTCAGTTTCTCTCTTCATGCTATGCCCTAAACCAAGGCTCTGTTCTGTGAAAACAAAGGTGGCGGGCCATCCCACTTCCGAGCCATTTTCTCAAGTTCGCGGCGTACGCCTTCTGGCCGAAGCCATCCGTAGCCTACATTGGCTAATGTGTCAAGAAACGCCATGAAGTCCTCCTCAGTCCAAACTGGCCTACCCCTCCGCATCACGGCCATCACCATGTCTTCTTCTGAAGGTTCTAGGGTGATAGGTATTTCTGCGGCATAAGGAGTACGCTGTGTTAAATAATCGACCAGATATGAGCGCGCCCCCTCATCCCAATCTTCCGGGACGTGTGTTACAATTTTCCAATCCAATCTCCACCTCATAACCGATCTATCGCTGTATCTTGATACTAGCCACTTGCAGTCTTGGCTCATCACAGGCTCTTCAAGAGATTTACCCCGGCCCTGTAACACCTGTATGCACCGACCACTGGCGATATCCCATAACCGAATATCGCTGCCGCCGGAGATAGCCAACCGCCCATCAAAACTAAAATACAGCGTATCCAGATACTCATATTCAGCATCATACTCATCAAATACACGGACGCACTCACCCGTGGCCACATCCCATAATCGGATCGTATCATCTTGAGCCGATATAACCCATCGATTATCAGCACTCATACAGACCGCTGTTATCTTTTGTGTGTGCCCCTCATACATCCGCACACATTTACCCGTTGCCACATCCCATAAATACATCGTTCTATCATACCCAGACATAACCCATCGGCCGTCTCTACTCATGGTAATACTCAGGGGGATATGATGAACAGGTCCTTTATAATCTATGAAATACCTCACATGTCGGCCAGTTAGTAAGTCATAGATTAAAAAACTAGGCCCTCTATATGTACCATATAGCACACCCAAGCGACCATCGAAACTTATACACATCCTACTGTCATCGTTAAGAGGATGCTTTTTATAATCCGCTATGAGCTTACCCGTCTGTGTATCCCATACTTGAATTTTACTTCCAATCTCATCCCCTCGTATCCTTCTCAACGATACAATCCGGCGGCTATCTCCACTCAGCTTGGCATATCCCTGAGGATATAGTTCATTTTTGCTTATATATTCATGTATAATACAATCTTTCTCTAAATCCCATAATCGCATTCCGCCACAGGTCCTCAGTAAAGCCAATCGGCCATCAGTACTCAAACACAGCAATCTCTCGCCATCCGTGTGGGCGCAGGAAACCGGCATGCGCCACACGGCACGGAGTTCATGCCGCTTTGAGTGCGACAGAAGACTCTCCCATAGGTCCAACGCCTGTGAATGACGTTCGTAACCTGTTACTGCGCGCGCCCTAATAAGCAATTCATGCGCATTTTCATAGCGGCTGTCCTGGAGGGCTGTTTGTGCTTCAGAAACAAGTTGTTCATAGCATCTTGTCTTTTCCCTTAGCTTCTCACTGAACTCGATCCTGCTCAATGCAGCAGATGACTTCTGCCATGAATGCGGTCTCGTTATCGCAGACATCTCCCACATATCCAATTGAGAGCATTCTTTAGGACGAGATAGACTTGATAATCCCCATCGGCCATCAGAACTCATACGAAGTGTATGCACTTGATCGTAGAAAAGACATAAGAGAGACATGGTCCGTAAACATCGGCCGGTAACGACCTCCCACAACTGAATATTATGCTTATGTGACGTTAGGAGCCAGTGTCCATCAGCACTGAAGCAGACCTGATCAAGATGATCAAATTCGCCAGAGAACACCCGGACACATTCTCCAGTGGTCGCATCCCACAGCCGAAGGCCGTCACGCCGCCCACCCAGCGTTGCTACCCAACGGCCATCAGCACTGATGCACGATTCCCATATGGCATATTCGCGGCAACGGAACACTCTCACGCACGCCCCAGTTGCCGTTTCCCATAGTCGAAACCCCTCATTATCATCCTGAATCGTAACAATCCAACGTCCGTCTGCACTCAGGCAAAAATTGATAAATGGAGTGGTGCAACGTCTATATGTATGTATACACCATCGTTTAGATCTGTCCCACAGCTTAAGCTCATTGTCATCACGCCGGCCCTGCGTTAACGCCATGCGTCCATCTGCACTTACGCACATCTTATAAATAGAGCGTTTGTACGCATTTATAATACGTATACACTTACCCGTGGATGTATCCCAAAATCGGAGGGTTCCATCCGCCCGGGCCCCATATCGGCCCCCAGTTATAGCCCATCGGCCGTCAGCGCTCAGGCAACCAGTACGAACTTCAACATGCCCATTCAGAGTTTGTACACATTGACCCGTAGTCATATCCCATAACTCTGGAAGATGATTATCGCTTCGTGCCTGCAAGACCCAGCGGCCATCCAAGCTCATATCACATGTATGCCGAATAAATGTAGACGTCTTTATAGAGCGCACCCGCTGCACTTGATGCGAGATTCCCTCTCTGGCTCGGGCCAGAGCAATGGCGATTTCTGGGTGTGAGCCATTCTCCGTTGCCTTTTCCAGAGCCGTCACTGCCTGGGTCATGTCTCCTCTTTCAATGTGAACAAGCCCAAGATAATAGTAACTCTGCCAACCCTGCGGATTGGCATCGCACATTACTAAGAGGCGTTCAACAAACGCCACATCAGTAATGCTGCCCGATCTCCATTGAACAAGTCCCAAGTTATATGTTGCCGCGGGATGTTCAGGATAAATTCTGCAAGCATCTTCAAACAGACTCTTGGCCTTTTCAATTCTGCCAAGATCCAATAAAGATACCCCATGATTGTTGAGTGAGTTTGCAAGCAGTTCGGTCGGATTTGGTATGTTTCTAGAATATGGGGTTACACTAATTTCATTAAATGCTCTTTGGAGACAAGAAATGACCTCATGTATGGTCGTTGGCCGATCCTCTAAATTGAACATGAAGCAGCGTTTTAACAACGTTATTACACAAGACGGCATTGCAGGAATACCGCCATCTCTAACCTTTCGCTCATTGTATATGCGCAAAGCTTCACTTGCCAACCGCCCCGAAGACCAGAACACCTCCCCAGCAAACATTTCAAGGACCGATAAGCCCCAAGACCAAATATCCGTTTTTCTAGAAAGCAATTTGCCGGCCGCCTGTTCGGGAGAACAATAAGCAGGGGTCATTCCGCCCATGCTAACCTCAATGCTATGCCCCGGTAATGACTGTTGCGTCTCGGCCGTTGCACTGCGTGCTTTTGCAAGGCCGAAATCCGCGATTTTGGCCGTTCCTTCGGCAGTCATCAGGATATTTGCCGGCTTCACGTCCTGGTGGATCAGCCCTTTCTCATGGGCATAGTTAAGTCCCCATGCCATCTGAATGGAGATGTCTAGAATCCGCTTCAACGATTCCCGTGGACCACCATCATAAAGCCTCCGGTCCTCAATCCAATCCTTTAGACTGCCCCCATCCACATACTCGGCAAAGACACGGGGGATGCCCCCAAGGGAGCGAATGTAGTAACAACTGGCAATATGTGGATGTAAGCCAAGGTCTATCCAAGTTTCGCACTCCCGGCTGAAGTTTTGTTTCTGCTGTTCAGTTCGGAACAATTCTGCTCTCGGACTTTTTACAGCGAGATCAATATTCCAATCACGGTGGTGTACGCGATACACCAACCCCATCCCGCCTCCCTCATGAACCTGTTCAACCTCGTACAGATCAAGAATGACATCGCCGGGCTTCCATTCTGCTGGAACCCGGGTTTCGACCTCTTGAAGATGGCTGCGTGCTGTTCCATCCAGAGGCACATCATGATTTCGGATATTCAATTCGTCCACCATCTTATCCATCTGCCAATTTCATGAAGATACAGCCAAACAACCGCGTTTATCATACAACTTTTGCACATAATTCGTCTAGATCATCTCTGGATGTTCGCGGCGCGCTGTAACAGGATTGGCAAGGAACAAAACCCAGCTGATCAAGCAACGGCCGGCCAAATTCCAAACGAGGATTCAGCTCAATCTTATAGTACTCGATCAGATTCCGTTTTAGCGGCAATATTATCTTGCCTTCATAGTCTCTCAGAAACGATCTTATTGAATCCTCGTCGGCCCCCGTTTTATTCCCTCTGAGTGGTTCACCAGGTCGGCGGCCCAGCCATGCATTCTTGCCCCAGTTGCTAATCATCCCGCGGTTTAGATCATTTGAATTGTATAATGCGGCCGCTCTCGCAAGAATATCGTCAATGGATTTCTCCAATGAAGCTTGATCATGGGGCTTGAACTTTGTTATGCCGGAATTTGGCAGTTCAACTTGTTGGGGTTCAATCCAGATGCCATATTGGGTTTTGAAGCGTAGCTGAAAATGAGCTGGACGGTCGCTCAATAAATACATATTCGCCCTGAACCATTCACGATACGCCGCAATGGCAGCCCGCCCCTGATCTCTAATAGATTCTGGTATTATGTAATTGATATAGTCGGCGGTCAGCCGATCACAGCCTGCATCTAGATGATATGCGGGCTTGGATTCCTCAAAGACATACTTCCCCGTATCCGGGCGATCATGCTCTAGATAGTATTCTCGAATGAAATATTCCGGGTCTTTGAACAGTTCCTTTATCGCCAGAAGCCGTACTTTATCCCGTTTCCCAAATACATAAATCGATTTTTTATAAAGAGTGCCGTTTAGGCGAGCAAGCCGTTTCGGATCAATCTTTTGCACAATTGCCGCTGCGTTTGCTGTCGTTATGTAAACCATGTCGCCCATACATCTCTCTCCACCCAAATCCAGTCCGTGATTTTGACCCTCAACACCACATTGTCGAAGCCTTCTAATGCCTACTACACGGGAAGAGATGCATTTCTGCGCAGGAATAAATATTATCTATCAAAGCGGCCAAGTCGTATGGCCACTAGCCTTCCCAATAATTCGAACAATCGGATCCAACATCCATATTCGAACGACACGGGAAAGCTGACCATGCCGCGACAAGAATCGCGCCAATCGCGGAGAGAATGCATAGTAAATTGATATTAACATGGACCCTATTTTCGAGCACTGCAATTGCTTGTCGCGAAACTCCCGGAGTATTAGGACTTCCGGAGCATTGAAATCACCATAGCAGGCCGTGGCGATAAAACAGCCTTTGCTCGCTGGACGCACGCCCATAGATGCACGAAAGCGATCTAGGTCATCATTGATTGCGTCGTTCATAACAAAAAAAGGATTATTTATCTCGGTCGGATTGATCTTACGCCCAGATCGTATTGTGTGAGCGAGTGCCTTCAACTCTGCCACCCGGAACTCGTTGCTCATCAGATCAGCATGGGCCTTTTGCCCCCATTCTTGTCTGATATGCGCAAACTTTTCAGATTCCAGATCGTCAAATAGATCATGGATGGCTTTTACTGCAGCATCTTCCGAAAATCCAAGCTCCTCTTTGAGAATTCGGATCAATGCATGCATCACTGCCTTTTCTTCATCTTTGGTGAGTTCTCGATTACGCGAATCAAACGCAAATACTGAACATGCATCCAGAATACCAAATATGGCACATGTGATCTCGCGATTGGCCACGGATTCCTTTTGATCCGCATCCACTTCTTCAGAGGGGAAAGGGGCGCCCTCCAGAAGCCTCCACCTGAGTGACAGCGTGCATTCAAACAATCCATCCCCCATGTTTTTACTCCGAGACATAGCGCCCTCCTTCAAGTACTTCCCCCACATCCCGTATCATTGTGTTATGTTAACTATAAATATTGCCATTCTAACACCCGTGTTTTCACTGACCCAATTGCGTCATTATGTAAATACTGCTGAACGCAATAGACAGTCCTCCGGCCAGCAGAAGCAAACACCCCGTTCCGCGCATAGTTCCCCCCGCGCCACCGTCTGCCTGCCTGAAAGCATTCAGCATTGGGAGTGAAGCAGCCATAAAATGCTCATGAAGCACATCTTGAGATCTGGCGGACATTTTCCCGCCCGCAACCCGGCGATTAAACTCCTGAACCAATGCCCGAACACCGTCACGGGATGAGCCAAAGGCCTTATTATAGATATCCTTTAGTTTAACCATCTGTTCGGCACGTTCTTGCTGTTCGATAGCGGAACTAAAACATTGATAATTCTCCATTACCTCGCTCGCACGGTTATGAAGGGCAGCCATCCCCCCAAGCGCATGCATCATGGTTCCGCCAATAAGCTCCAGATAGGCAGCGCGCATATTCATAACGTAAACGTCTTCCGGCACATCCAACAGGGACCGATCCTGAAGGCTTTCGCGAAAAATAATCCACTCCCCATTACGCTCAGGAGAATAAACATACTCCACCTTTTCCCTGATTGTACCCACCATCGTACTCATGGCGTACTCCCTATGGTTTGGATCGCTGCAAATTCTGTTCGGAATGCATCCGCATTGGGATAACGCATGGCGGCATCGCGCTGGGTGCACTTGCCAATCACTGATACCCAGCTGGCCGGCAAATTCATGGACGCAACATCAACTTCAAACCCAACTTCTCCAGTCAGCATTTCCAGAATCATCTTCCCCAATGAATATATGTCCGCCGCCGTCGTCACGCTCTTCGCATCAATTCTCTGTTCCGGCGCCATATACAGCGGCGTTCCAAGCCCCCCCATCGTTCGCAATGAGCTGCTCTGATCACCTCCACGGGCTATGCCAAAATCCGCAATTTTTGCACGGAGCTGTGCCCCATCTCGGTCAATCAAAACATTTTGCGGCTTCAAGTCCCGGTGTATTATCCCCTTCTTGTGGGCATGTGCCAGGCCATCAGATATTTGCAAACTCAGATCCATAACGCTGTCCGCCGGCAAACGGCCTCCGGACTCTGACAGCAAATTAGCAAGGGAGCCGCCCCCGATATATTCCATAACTATGCTATAGCCCTGTGTGCTTGTTTCGTAATCATAGATATGGACTACATTCGGATGATTTAAACTGGCGATGATCTTGGCTTCACGCTCGAAACGGCTTTTGAATAATGCATAGCCGGGGTCGTTCTGATCCATGAGCATCCGTTTGATCGCCACTTCCCGACCCAGCTTCTTGTCAAAAGCCAGATGAACGACACCAAAGGCGCCGCGACCAATCTCTTTCCGCACTTCGTATCGTTCACTATTTATTACAGGGACTTCCCCTAGCCGCTTAATATCAGGAGGCAATTCCATAGTCTTACTGCCACTGTAAAACTCCTCGGCCATTTGTATGAAAGCGCGCTCATTGGGCAAGCGCATATCGAGACTGTAGGGTGGCAATCCCAGCTCGTTGAGATTCTTCACAATGCGCATGGCTTCAGACATAAGGTTCTGGGAGGTCAACATGTTCACTTTCAGAACCATGGCTGTGGCAAAGGCATGACATACCAGCCTGGAAGTTTTCAAGGCATCAACGTACTTCCGAGCAAGATCTATTTCCCCATCTGGAGGGCGTGTCGCCGAAATCAGCCAGGTGAAAGTATGTTCAATAACTTCATCATTAAGAGGCAGTGAGGCGGCTCTGATATATTTCAAGAGGTAGGTCCTCATGCCTTCTTGGACCTTCCCAAACGACAAGTTGACTTGACGCAGGATCTCTTCCATATCTGACTGGAAACGAGATTTGGAAGAGCCAAAAATAGATTCAAATAAACTCATCTTGATCCCTATCCGTGCCGATTAAACAACGCATCAAGAATTCCGCCAACCAACCGTCCACCGAGATGGAATCCTGCTCCCATAACCGCTGCGCCGGCCAGGCCTTGAGCAACCGCCCTACCCACGCCCGGCTGCCGTGCTGGCTGCCCCGCCTGATAATGCGACAACAGGTGCTCCAACTCTCCGGCATCCAGCCACATCCCGTGCCAATCACAGAAATCCACTTCTACTCCGTTATTCACAACACGCTTCTGCATCGGGGTTCCGCAGACTGGACAATCAATTGTTTTAGCTGGCACTCGACACCTCCGTTCCCATCGACTTTCCGCCATTTCTTTCTACACCAACCTGCCACGAATTCTGCATGAACATTTCACTTCTGCCCAAGAATCCTGAATATAGCCCGCGTTTCTTCCGAGACTTCGGCCTCAGATTCGGCATACAAACGGATTTCCTCCTTCAACAGTCGCTGAAAAGCGCGCTTGGCCGTCAGCAAGTGATTAGCCGCCTGCTTTTCGGTAATGCGATGTACTCTTGCAAGATCAGCATAAGAGGATTCATCCGCTCCCTCCAGAATGGGTTTAATGATGCGGCGAGAAAATATGTCGTAATGAACCAATTTGTCTGTGGTTTTGCATTCTTGCTCATAATGACGCAATACGCGCTGAATAACTTCCGATGCCCAGGATTTGTCAAAAATCATCTCTGGCGTCATGTTGTCTGCCGGATCAAAAGGCACATCCACATTATCCATGAGTTCATCAAGTGATAATAAACCTGCAGACGGCCTGCGTTTCTGAGCATAAGCTGCCCGATGTTCATTGGCCACAAAACGCTTGAGAGAGGCCAATACAAAAGAGCGGAACCGCCCCCTGTCCTTGTCGGCCTTCGCAAAGGAATCGTTCTCAATCCAGTTGGCAAAAAAACCCTGTGTTGAATCCTTAGCCGCCTCCTCCTCACGCCCGGAGTGTCTCAGAAAGAGATAAACGGGTTTCCAGTAACGGCGGATCAGTATATCCAGTGCAGCGTGCTTTGCCTCAGTATTGGATCCGCGAACATCTCCGAGCAAACCCCAGTCTGTTGTGGGGAAGGATCCTTTCCCTGACTTTGATTCAGTCATCACAAGCCCCATCACTTACAAAGAAGAAGATGCCTCATTGTTTCGATATGTGGTTTCTCAGTATTTTGCCGGTCCTCATGCTAATATCCTGTTATATCAAGAAAGGTTTTCGATAATCTCCCTAACAGAGAACGCCTCCGGCTCAAGCACAGTTGCGCTTCCTTAACTCCCTGTGCCGCTGCCAGTTCATACCATTTCTCTGCTTCTTCGTCACTGCGCGTAACACCCAGCCCTCTTGCATATGCAAACCCAATCATAAATTGAGCATCGGCGTTCCCCTGTTGTGCGGCAAGGTAAAACCATTTTGCAGCTTCAGCACGATCAACCGGCACACCCACACCTTGGGCGTAGATGACTCCCATCATGTTCTGAGCTGCATCACATCCCTTCTCGGCGGCCCGTAAATACCACTCCCTGCTTTCCGCTAAGTCTTGTTGAACGCCCAGTCCCAAATAGTAGATTCTCCCAAGCTCATACATTGCTAACACATATCCGCTTTTTGCTGACCTGAGATATAGTTCGAGCGATTTCGCCAAATTCTGCGCAATGCCCTGCCCATCGGCATATTTTACACCGAGCTGATATTGCGCTTGGGGATCGCCACTATCCGCTTTAGCCATCAATGAACTCAAATCTGCCTGATTTCCCATAAGACCCTCACTTCCTATATATCCATCACCGCGATCACATCATGGGGGCCCATATGCCTGCTGTCCTCCAGAAAAGTTGTACGGGCTTCCAATAACGCCGAATTAATATATCCAATGCTGCGCGTTAAACTCGGTATTGTTTTTCTGAAGGCTCCCGATCAAACCCCAGTCTGTCGTAGGGGAAGACCCTTTTCCTGACAATACTTCAGCCATAATCGCCTCACTTCAAAATTCAAGCCGTCGCTCGTTGTAAGACAACTATGGACTTTATCCACTACATTCCGAATACGCCAGAAGATTCCCCGCCTATCTTCCGGCTATCGTCCAAAAGGCCATCAGTTGCCTCACTCCCAAGCACCTTCGCCTACGTCAATTCCAAGATCATTTTATCTACGCTTTCTCATGAGGATTTCATGTGTTGACTCAGGCTTCTGTTGAGGTATTTTGAATGAGCCGGGCGGAAGAGCAGAAATGCCGGCGGCCCCTTGGGTTTGCCCTTGGTTATGAGGACTTGGCCGCCCTCACGCCCAGTTTAACAGGAAAAGGATTCTCTCCTCATTCACCGTTTAAATCGTACGTCCGAAGGATGCGTCCTGTACGCCTGGAAACACAAAGCAGAGTGCTGCTGCCGCCCGTGTGGCTTCCGCCTATATTCGGACCACACTGAACGTAACAGCATGGAACTCTCGGCTTTTTAAAAAAATAGGTGATCATATTCTCGGGTGGTTTACTGGACACATCGCACCAGCTCATGTTACGCGCAAGGCCAGCACGAGCCAACTCCACGGCTTGGTCGCGAGTCACCCTGTCTTTTTCGCAGTGATTTTGGGGCTCACTCGTATTCTTTTGATTTCGTTTCTTCATGACAGAAACCTGACCTTCTGCCCTACACCAGTTCCAACGCCTCGGCAACAGTTGTTGCGACTTTGAATGGAACCCCCAGCGCATCAAGTGACGTTTACCGCATTTGATTTTCTGGTTTTCCGACTTGCGCCGCTTCTCATCATCGAGCGTACTCTTGGTTTCCCGGATCAGATAAACCTTGCTGTCCTGTTCTGCAACAATCGCCCAGTCCGGGTTGTAGTCGCCGATGGGAGTCTTGACCACGAACCAGCGAGGCAGCTTTACAAATAAACGGACGCTCTCCATGCTGTCGAGCTGACTGGCAAATTCGCGCTCAACTTCAGAGTCGTAAGGGATGCAGTCGTAGAGAGTCTTGTCTTTGTTCTGGACCTCATAAAGATTGGCAAGATATGACTCAATCTCCTCATTTTCAAAGAGCTGCATTTCATACTGCTGGCCCGCGATCTGCTCATATTTGATCCCGTCCACAATCATGTTGTGAAGAGTGCGGGTAATGAGGGTTGCAGCCTCAGTCATAAACGCCTGCGGATTGACCGGGAAGTCATTCAGTCGCCCGGATTCCTTGAGAATGCGCACCAGTGTATGCCGCGTGAGTTCCGTTTCCCTTTGCAGAAAAGCGAGAATGTCCGGCAAGGCCCTGGGTTTTGCAGCTTCGGTTGCTCTGGTTTCCAGCACATGGCCCGACTGAATCCCCGCCTTCGTCATTTCCAGTTCTTCTCTGGTAGTAACAATGGTCACGGGGCGGATGGGATCCATGTCTTTGATTCTTTGGGCCGCCTGTTTAATCAGCTCTTTGGTATCAAATTCAACCGCATAGGTTGTTTTTCTGCTGATTCGGCTCCACAATTCCTGAAAATCAGGACTGAGCTGCACTTCTTTCTTGAAGCGGAGGGTTCGCCGTTCCCGAACGTTTACAATGCGATTGCGGAATATATACTTCTGCATTTCATCCACAATCGCCGCACGGAGCGGTTTATATTCCGGAGCGGTCTCAAATCTAAATCCCTTGCGGGAAGGATCGAACTTGGCCTGTATATCGCCGCGTTCATCAAGATAGCCCCGGCTCACGAGGTCTTCCCATATTTTCGCGGAAGCATCCTGCCCAACCGGTTTTTCCTCTTCACCTTCTGGAGCGGGCATCACGAGCTTCGCAAAAGCGGTTTTCTCTATGCGCCCGAACTTGATTCGGCAGTCGCTTTCGATGTCCGACTGCAAGCCTCTGGCATAATCCTCAAAGCTTTCCCCCGCAATTACAGTCAGGCGGTTGATGCCCTCATCATAAACACGCTCGCCGTCCTGGTTCACCGGCAGACGAAGACCCCGACCGAGGGTTTGGCGGCGTTCCCGATCCGTTCCCATTTCCCGGAGGCTGCATATCTGAAACACATTCGGATTGTCCCACCCCTCCTTGAGAGCCGAATGACTGAAAATGAACTGCAAGGGCTCTTCCGGGGACAACAAACGCTCTTTGTCGCGCATAATCAGGTTGTAGGTGTCTTCATCATCCTTCGTGTCACCTCGCGTGTCTTTTATCACGCCTTTTTTATCCTGTGAAAAATATCCGTTGTGCAGAGAGTCCACGGGATAAGGGAGCAGGCCCTTGTACAGCGGCTTGGCCGTAAGATCCGCAAAGGCTTCCTCAAACCACAGGGCAATGCGCCCCTTTTGCGGCGTTCCGTCCTCGGCATAGGTCCGGTAATTCGCCACCCGGTCTATAAAGATCAGGGAGAGCACCTTGATCCCCTTGTCTTTGAGCTTAAGTTCTTTCTGAAGGTGCCGTTCGACGGTCTCCCGAATCTGCGCCCGCATGATCTCTTCGGACATCCCGCCTTCTTCCTGCCCAAGACGAACCATACGCCCGTTATTGAACTCAATATGCTCTAAACCGGGTTCCGCACTGATGCTCGTGATGATAAATCCGTTCTCATATTCCGAACGCTCGTTGGACTTCTTGTAAAGATCGTCGTTTTGCTA
>Ga0116144_10002518_pt1 | contig 19672 bp, 21 predicted proteins | sample AD_UKC035_MetaG_FD_89746 | JGI IMG/M metagenome (GOLD analysis project Ga0116144, IMG submission 89746) | Active sludge microbial communities of municipal wastewater-treating anaerobic digesters from USA - AD_UKC035_MetaG | ecosystem: Engineered > Bioreactor > Anaerobic > Digestate | place: USA...
ATTAATACAGCCAATCCAAGCTCAAGCGCTCCCATGGTAATAAACACCCTAAGCGCTTTGTACATTAAGATGGTACGAATAATGGTTGAACCAGACTTTGTAATATGGGTAAATACGTTGCTGACCAAGCGGGATGGTCCGGCCTCCGATTGGCGCGCGTTGAAGGTAACTGGTACCTCAGTAATTTGAAGGTCGCCAAAAGCGATTTGGATGAGGGTTTCGTGTGTGTAGGTATGCTTGGAAAATATCGTAAGCTTACGAATTGCCTCTGCGGTGTAGGCACGAAACCCGCTAGATGCATCTTGTATTTTCAAACCGGTGAGCCACCGTATCACCCAGCTTCCCAGTTGGTTGCCGTATTTTTTTGAGTGAGACATGTGCGTCAGAGACTCAACTTGCCGGTTACCGTTGACCACATCGGCAGTTTCCGCAATCAGCGGTGCGACCAACATAGCAATTTCTGACTGATCGTATTGATTATCGGCATCAGTATTCACTACGATGTCTGCACCCAACTCAACCGCTTTTTTGGTGGCTAAATCAAAGGTACGCGCCAAGCCTAAGTTTTTTTTATTGGCAAAGACATAATCGGCGCCAGCCGTTTTGGCTTTGGCAACAGTCTCATCCGTAGACCCATCGCTCCAGACGAGTACTTTGACTGAAACAATCCCCGGCAGTTTGCGGGGGATAGATGCAATCACCTGGCTGATCGTCGACACTTCGTTATACGCGGGAATCGTCACAATCAATTTCATTCAATCATTTTACTACAAAACAACCCACTACACTTCGCGAAAGCATGGTGAGTTAGGCTTCGCTGCATACGTAAAAAATCAATGATTGTTTGTTAATAACATTAATGTTATCTTATATGATTAGTATTAAAACCATTACCAGTGCTAGTGGAAAAGATCTAATTGAGGAGTTTATTACATCACTAAAGGGTGCGGACCGTCAAGAATGCATTGATACCATCGACCTTCTTAGTGAATACGGCTTTATGCTATCCAGTAAATACATAAAAAAGCTTACTAATAAGCCGAAACTTTGGGAACTGAGAGTGAGTGGTAAAAATGAATATCGATTGCTATTCACATATAAAAATCAAGTAGCGACGATTGTTCATGCGTTTACTAAAAAAACAACCAAAACTCCTCGGAAAGAAATAGCTCTAGCTAGCAACAGGCTTAAACGAATATGAAAAAATACAAAACTCGACCATATGAAGAAATGAGAGCAGAACTCATGGCAGATCCAGCTTTCAAAAAAGCCTGGGATGCTCGAGCAAATCAGCGCCGGGTTACCCGCAATCTCATCGAAGCCCGCATCAAACACAAGCTCACCCAACGCCAGCTGGCAGAACGGATTGGCATCAAACAGCCTTCTTTGGCTCGAATAGAACGAGGCACCCACCTGCCTTCCATCGCTACCTTAGAAAAAATCGCTGCAGGTCTTGGAAAAAAACTTGAAATTAGATTCGTCTAACTAAAAATTAAGCGGTAATTCTCGTATTAGCCAAAATCCTAGTCCATTCTGCTTGGCATTTATTACACTGCGCTAACACATCTCTGTATTGATTCTGTGCAGAATATGCAAATGGATTAACCCTTTGAGTGAGTGTTGAAATAACAGTGACTGCAACTAACGAACCAATAAGTACTTCTCTGAAACTAGTTATTTGCTCACTAGATGCTGAGATAGGTGATTTGTAAACCTTATAACCCATTGCATCTACACTCGTAGTACCCTGATAGAAATACGTTAGGAGCGATTCAATTTGACGATGAAAATATCTCAATGTTGTATCAAGACTAATCAATAGTTCTGATACGGAATTAGTACTTGCAGACCTCATAATTTTTATTATTGTCTCTATATAGAGCGGTACAACTTTCATAGCGACATCAAAATTGATAAGTTGCATAATTTCTTCTCTAGTTTTATTAGGGGTTAGAGAAATACTTGTAGTATCCCTCACGGAGATTAGTGCAATTTCTATTAGTTGTGCAAATGTTTCAAAAGCCCGATCCATTTCACGGGCAGCATATTGCTCACCCATAGATTTGGACCTAATCGCTTCTATTTGTTGACCGGCCATATACATTTATATCTATATTTATATGCATCATTGTACATCAGGATTGCAAATAATTACATGATAATTTGAGTGGGAGTATAATACATATTTAGTATGTATTAGAAGAAAGCATGCTATGTCATTTTCACTTGAAGGAACAGGTATACCTGGTCCACACATGATGAGAGAGAATAAGTTCCCAGAATTTTCCGCATATATAGCCGTAGAACCAGTGATTGAGTCGACCGAGGCTACAGTCTTACCTCCTAGAGAACAGGTTTATGCCGATGTTGATCCTAAACCAGAAATTGTCAAAGCAGAATAACACTTGTTTCGCTTTTTGTAAGATTCTAGTCGTATCGTTTGGTTCGTGATACTTCAACCAGCTAAGTCAACAATTGACATTACGTACGCTATGTCGTACGATTTCAGTATGTCAAAAACTACCATTCTAACTCCATCGCAAGCCCGAGCTGATTTATACAACGTCATCAATCAAGCCAGCGCTGGCACTACTGAGTTTCTGATTCAATCAAAAAACGGTAAAACTGCAGTGATACTCAGTCAAGATGAGCTTGAATCTTGGAGAGAAACTGCTGAAATACTCATGACGCCAGGAGCTCAAGAAAGCATTCTCGCAGGTAAAAAAGAAGTGTTAAAAGGTAAAGTTATACCAATTTCCGAAATTTGATCGGTATGCAAGTTGTTATCTCTCATCAAGCTAAAAAACAGTTTTCTAAAATCCCCTCAGTAAACCAACCAAAGGTTAAGAGCCGATTGGAATTACTCGCTCAATCTCCACTGGCAGGAAAACCGTTAAAAGGACAACTTGAGGGATGTTATTCACTTCGCTGCTGGCCTTACAGGATCATCTACCAAATAGATGTAAAACAACATCAAATCGTGGTGCTGGCGATCATTCACCGTCAAGGAGCATACAGATAGCGTACGCTGCCTCTCTGTGTTAGCTCAGAGCGACCTTTCGATGCTATTTGTCTAGCTAGAGGATCTGAAAGTCTGCTCCAAATGCCCTAGAGTATTTTGATGGGTTCTTCTGTTAGTAATTCACTATCAAGAGATCACAATCGATTGTGGTCGCACCAACTTTCATGAACATCAGTCGTAAAGTATATGCTTGACCGTTTTCAATTATCAAATCAATGGGAGGACTATCATCAAAATAACTAAACATAGCTTGAGTTTCTGAGGGCTGGCCAACCACTGGCAAAGAAACGTGAATTTCACTTTGATTGGATGCTAGTGCCAGAGCTATTTCTGAAAGAATGAGTTCTCGAAATTGAGGTTGTTGAATGACCTCCAAACAGTGATCCAACAATTGCTTCCTTTTCTCCAAATCTAATAATTGCTGTGGATCAAGATGGGTTGGACCTGGTTCAAATAGTGACATGTAGTACCTTTCACTACGCTAAGACAGTTACTGATACATAGTCAATATGTAGTATTCTATACTATAGGTTATTACTGTCAATCCCAACAGTCACCTATTTGTTAAAAAAAGCTTGGTGGATCAGTTTTGGGGTTTTAGTTCGCTTTCTTGAAGGATCCTTGCAACAATCTGCCCAAAACTCGCTGGTTGTTCCAAACATAGAACAACAGATAGCTCAGAAATAACCCACTGGAGGCTACAGTTCCTACTATCAAAACCTGTGTGAAATTCTCATGAAACATCGTAATGCCCACAACCTGAATTGCTAAGAATACTATTGAGACCATCGCAATTGGTTCCTCACGCGAAATATAATATTGAGCAAATAAATTTGCCAGAGAGTACATTGTGCCAAAGATGGCAGCTACATAGATGATGCTGGCAACAGAAATAAATCGCTGACCAAAAATAATTCCTACTACCAGGTTTGGGGTTAACAAATATCCGAGCGTCGCTACCAATCCAATTGCCATGAATAGCAAAGTGGTGAGCAATAAGATTTTTCCGCGCTGTTGTTTGCTCTCATGACCAGTAAAAAACGCAAAAGCGACTGCTGCGATGGGGCCCGTGACATATAGTATGATTCTACCTAACAAGGCCAATCCGGCATAGAGACCTACATCAGCCGGGGCAAAGAATTTTTTTACCAGCATCACATCCACACTCAACATCCCAACCATACCCAAAGTAGCAAATAGCGGGACCGTCAGTGTTTTACTTTTTATATACCTTGCTAAAACACTAATTGAGGGTAGGTGATATCGCAGTTCAGGCCGAAAGCGCTTGAGATACCAACGGTAGATTGCAATGGTAATGACTCCATCAATAATGAGAGCAAGATACAAATTTTCCAAGGTTGGCACTAGCAAGATAACGACCAAGACTAAAAGAATTTTTAGTGCCGATCCAGTTGCAGGTATCGCTCCAGAGGCAAAAAAGCGCTTGCTGGCTTGTAATCCAGCTGTATACATTGTCGTAAAGATCGCAATCAAGCCAGAGAAAACAATCATAACGATACTAGGCATTGCCAAATTTGAAAACCGAAGTAATAAAAGCACTCCCATCGCAATCAAGCCTAGTATTGGAAGCCATACTTTTGTTAATAACCGGATTACCCAGGCCTCAACAGCTAAGATAAAACCAAATCGATCTGCAACCGCGGTTGCCCCAATTCGTTTAATAAGCACTAAACCAAACGCACCGAGTGGCACCATAATCACAGCAAGATAGGAAAATGTTGTTGAGTATTCGCCATATACTTCCAAAGAGAAATAGCGGGCAACGATTAAGTTGAACAGATAGTTCAAAACACTCACTGCAAACGAAGTAATGGTAAAGATAGCCGAACCACGAAAAAACGCGCTCTTAGATACTCGTGAAATCAAATGCATCGTAGTAATTGTACTGTAAAGTCGGTACAAAATACGACTTAATTGTTATGTTGTTTATTTTGGGCTTGAGATACCGCAATTAGTTCGTCCAAATTATCTTCTACTGCGGCGTCATCACCAGGTTTTTGAGCATCAAGTTGAGCCTCGTAAGTAACCTGTTGACCAGATTGAGTAGTATCAGGTGATAGCCAGCCACCAGCAGTATTTGTTTGATCACTAGCCACAGGTTCTTGAGCCACCGTTGTTTTATTAGTTACCCAACCACCCAAATTTGGGGTGGTAGACGATTCTGTCCAGTTTGGCGCCACATCTGACGTAGCTGTTGGTTGTTGCAATTCAGCGCGCTTTTCATTAAACAGTTTTTCAAGTTTATTTTGGATCTCATGAATTCGTGTTAACGAAATAATTGCCTTGAGTTCCGAGTCAATAAACCTCCCAAGTTCCCTGCCACTTTGATCGGATCGTCTTTTAAATTGATTGTCTCTGGTTAAAAACTTCATTAATTGGTCATTTTTTGTATCACAACTGACCATAAGATCTGGAAATTTTTCATCCTCAACCAATTTTGGGATGTGTTCGGCGGCTACTGTTTGAAACTCCTCTATAAACGAGGCCATACGCCCCATACCAGCAAACGTTCGATCAAACTCAGCTTTGTTTATAGTCGCACTTGCGTCATCAAGTACTCTCAACTTCCTTGATGCATCAAGAATTGCCTTATACATATATGGTTTAAATTCTTTTTGTACCAAAGCCGCCACTGCGTATTGATAGGAAATAACCAACTCAGCTTGCAATGCACTTTGAGCTTGCACATCGGCATCACTATCCTGCTTGTCTGCTATTTCCTGAGTTACCTTGGCATACTCAGCTCTAAGGGTTTGAATTTTGGGTGAAGAATCGTCTAGCTGAAAATTATCCACTGTGTCCTGACTCACAACTTTTAGCTCAACCATCAAATGTACAATGTTATTTGAGGCTTTGTACATTGCTTCAATTTTTTTTGCATTCTCCACCGCCATCTCTGGCTCAGTTAGGGGTTCTGGGAGAACTTCGGTAGCTTCGCCTCTATCAATGAGGGGATCCAACTCAGTAATTGCCTCTGGTGGTGCATCTAGAGTTAAGTTTGAAGTTTGTGCTTGATCATCATTCATATATCTTCAGTTTATCATAAACTCAGCTTACCAGACCATTTTCCACAATCGCTTTGAGTTCGGGAAATTGCCAGACTTCAATGGCAGAAATATTCCATTCTTTGTTGACGCCATGAGCATCAGCCCGGTATGCACTGGCGGTGTAGAGCTCATGAGCTCCCGAATAGGCACGATTATTCAGTGCTTCCTCTGGAGTGGGTTGTTGCCCAAAACACAGTTTGAACAGAGTGGGGAAGCGAGTAATTGCTTGAGTGATAAATGTCAGCAGTTCGCTCTTGGTGAGTGAGTACAAACCAATTTTTGTATCATGAACGTTCCCCCATAGCGACATGCTGTTAGGTTGCATGTCGCTGGTGTAATTACCAGATTGCAACATCGCTATTTCCTTGTATGCCGTTACCAATTCTCGTACAAATAGGAAATAAGCAATGGCGGGAATTTGCTGTTCATTTTTATCCAAGAAACTATGTACGCGGCCAATAAAATTGGCCGGCATTCTGTCTTTCACCTGGAATGGCAGATTAAACATCCAAGCTAGTTCATCGATTTCTTTCCTGATGGCATTCACATCAATGGCAATTTGCCCAGAATGATTACCCATGGCCAAATGACCGCCAACGATAGCCCCTCCGGTAACCAACTGGATAAACCGTCTTCTGGTAACAATCGGTTTTTCATTTCCTTGGAGTTGCGAGGCTATGTAGCTCTGACCAACGGCAATGGGAAGTGCCATGGCTGTTTTAATCAGGTATACGTACGACAGTATATCAACACTATCCTGAAATCCTTCAATTGAAGTAGCTAAGTTTTTTTGCATTGTATAGAGTTGTTCCTTGATTTCTCCCATTGGCAAACCAATATCTGTAGCCAAAAAAGTAATTGTCGCTGGTAGTTCAGGCAACCAGCCGTTGGCGAAGATATTCAACACCGTCTGTTCAACATGTCGCAATTGTTCCGAAGCAAAATGGTCTTTGGGCACCATTTGTCTTGGCTCGGTAAGAGTTTTTGCCAAACTTGCTGTGACGAGAGTCGGTAGGCTGTCAATTGAGATAGCTGCCAAGCTGGTTGGATTTTCCAGTTTCCCTTTGTCTTGACCCAGCAATGTGTTTTGCCAATTTTCGTCCTTGCCGATAGTACCATGATCAGTCAGTCGCAATGTGTGGTTTCTAGGACTTCCATCAGCGGAATAGTGTATAAATCGGTAATCGCCAGTAAACTCTGGTACACCATCGAGCACCAATGCTTTCAAATCAAGCCTGTTTGCGTCTATTTCCTTGGATTGATGCTCATTTTGCTGTGTTTCTGTATCCTCAGTCAGAACCCAATCTCCTGGTTCAAAAACAATCGGTGGTCTCACAAAGTCATGTAATGTCCGAATATATTCTGCCAACGATACTTTAAGAAGATATTTTGAGCGGTCTGGTTGAGAAAGCACACGCAAAACAACACTCGTCAAACCCAAACTCACCACAGAACTACCAGTCAAAATAGCTGCAAGCAAATGCAGGCGCGATCGTTCTACCGGTGGCTGCTTAGTTTCAGTCTTTCTAAATCTCATAAGAGATTATTATATCAGTTGAGAAGATTTATCTGAATATATAATTGCTCGCCATAAAGGCTAGCCAAATCGTAATCAAAATCAAACCATATTTAGCCGTCACGACTTTCCCTTTATGTAAAATAATGATGGTGACAACAGCTACCATGAGTAAAAGCAACCAAATCAGCTCTATTGGGGCAACTTGAATTTGACTTCCACTCCAGCCAACGATGGCAGGAAAGAGCGCTAGATTGAGCAGACTACTGCCGATTAACAGTCCTACGATTGTTTTTTCTTCTTTGGCTTTTGCTCCTAAAATAGTAACAGCCAGTTCTGGCAATGAGGTGGTTAGTGAAGTAAGGGTAAGTCCTAAAATCGTTGTGGAAATACCAATTAAAACACTAAAACTTTCCACCGCTGAAACAACCAAGTAACTGCCGCCAGTCAAACCCACAATGGAGATGATTCCCACTAAAGTCATTTTTTTCCATGACCACCGATGTTGATTTCGCAGCCGGTACAGTAACTTGTGGATCACACTGATATCTTCATGCTTTCTTCCCATGTAAGACAAGAAGATTAAGATGCCAAAGCTTACAGCGCAGGTCGTCAGCAACACCAAAGATTGTTGCATTCCAGTAAAACTACTGATGGTTACAAAAACAAATATGCTCGTGACGAGTAGGGCAATGATGGCTTCGATTTGCGTTTTATGTGTACCAATTCTAATCTTGCCGAAGATGATCGAAATACCAAATATCAGCCCCAGATTAACGAGCACACTACCCACAGAGTTGCCCAGTGCTAGTCCAGGATCCTGGTTATATACAGATGTGATAGTGAGTGAGAGCTCAGGAAGATTTGCACCAATTGCCATGATGATCGTTCCAACGATCAGCGGGGAGAGCTGGAGTCTGGCAGAAAAGTGCTGAACTGTTAATAATAAATACCGAGCTGAAACCAGCACTAGAACAAGACCGCTCACAAAGAAAATTAGTTGTTCACTCACCAAACCATAGTAGCATTTTATTGAAGAAGTTGTCTACTTAAGCTGTTTGAGCAAGCCGGAAACGTTTCTCAATCTTTCAAGCAAAATACTCACTCCAAATCGCCACCATGCATCGAAGGGAAATGAAAGGAGCATGCGCCACCAGTTTTTAACATCCTGCTTGGCTTTAAAATTGCCCATTTGAGTGGAAGTGGCATGCTTGCCATGATATGCCAAGGCTTTGGGTGACCATCTGCAAATAAAACCTGATCTTCTGGCTCGGAGAGCTAATTCCACGTCTTCTAAGTATGCAAAAAATGATTGTTTAAACAATCCTGCTCGATTAAATAGCTTGCGGGTATAGAGGGCTGCAGCGCCATCAGCTCCAAATGGTTGGAGCGTATCCGCAAAGGCAATCTTGCCCAACAAGTCCACATGCTGCAGCCAATTATCCCAACAAGGACTGAGGGGAGAGGTAAGCTCATTTTTTTGATTGGGAAGCAATGGCCATGCTTTACCGCGCCAAGCAAAATCAAAACCACAAGAATCCAGCTGCCACTGAGTTGGTTTGAGCGGCCAAGCAAATGGATGTTTTTTGGGGGTGTAAATAGTGCTGGCGATCATATCTGCCTTGGTTTGTTGCCAAGTAGCAATAATTTCTGCCAACCAATTTTCGGCTAACCAGACGTCGTCATTCACTAGTGCGATTAGCTTGCTTTTTGTGGCAGTGATGCCACGGTTGACCGCATTCGTGAATCCAGTATTTTTACCTTGAACAATCCAAGTGAGCTTAACATTAGTTTTGGTTACATTGAATGTTGAAAGAAAAGCATCTAGAGCAGATTGCGCTGCATTCACAACGACAACCACAGAAAATGATCCTGAGTACGTTTGTTTACTCAGTGAGGTTAGGGTTCGGCGCAGCCATTCTGGCTGCGCCAACAATGTTGGAATGATTACACTTACTGTTGCTGTGTTTGACTTTGTAGGCATACCGAATCAGTTATCCTATCAGAAAATAGATCAAAATAGTACTGCGGTTTTTGATGACTAACTTTTCTTACTATGACAAAAAATCAACCGTTGGGCAACTTGCACTATTTACATTCTAAGAGGTTTGTCAAAAAATCGTTCCAAAACTAGTCCTTTAATTTGTTCCATGCTACCTCGTTCACTGATGATGGGAGATAGCGTTACTTGCAAGTAATTTGATTGCTCATGGATATAGTCAAATGAGGCGAGAAACCCTGGAAGCCGAGTACTATTCAAGGGTCTCTGACCCTCTGGACGGATGCCTAATTGTTCATTTTCTAAGGTTTTTACAACTATATAGTTGGCCAACTTTTGCTCATCGAGCTTGCCTGCCGAAGCTGTGTGATGCAGGACTCGTGAAAATGCTTTCGAGGCACTCAATTGTAAAATTCCACCTCGATAACTAAAGATGGCTCGCATCAGCACCCAAATTTGAGTAATTTTGGGATGACTCATCTCTAAATCAGCAGAAAACAATCTGTCCAATAGTTCATCAATATTTCCCATACTTTCCCAGTTAAAATCACTTTCCTGAATATCTTGCCAAACATACAGTAATATTTGAGCTAAAAATTGTTTAAACAAATTAATCTGATCAACTTCAGACCAGTCTTCAAGAATTGCCATTACATCTTGAATAGGGGCGTTCAGTTGATACTCCGATTTCTTCAAGGGATCAACCATTTTACGCGTTTGCCGATAATTGGACAATTTACCATGCCAAACAGCAATTTTTTCTGCAGATAAAAATACATATGGCTCACCCAAATCATTCTCTGGTCTGAAAAAGGCGATTTTTGCCCTAGTAACTTCACTTAAAATTCCTCCCAGACTGGTTAAAATCTCACCAGGTTGTTTATCAATCGGAAATTTCATCGTAATTGCACTAATATTACGGTGATACGGCACCATCGCATCTGCTTGTTCCTCAACATTTTCAACATCATAGATTTGATATTCGCTTAAACCTTTTATTAATGGCTCATACAGAAGATCCAGAATTGCCGGTCCCTCCCAATTCGCGTATGGATCTAGAGCCTTGATGAATCGAGCAGGGTTTTCAGCTAAAAATTTTGATCGGTGAATATGCCCAAATAAATGTCGTTCTTCACGCAAATCTTCTACACCATGTGTTTCACTGAGTCTACCAACTTCTCCATCGGGACTCCAAGCATCAGCCTCAAGTAACGCCAGGCGTACTAACTGGTCTAGTTGTTGATATTCTTCGCTGCCAAATTGTTGTTCGGATGATTGTTCATCCAAAAATTTAGTAAACAATCGTATCCATTTTTTAAAGGAAATTTCTCGTAAAAAGATATGGGCACTCGGTTGAGAAGCAGGACCTCTGCCTGCATCAATATCGGTTCTAGCACCATCGATCAATGAAAACCATTCTCCCACCTCAGGTTCGGCGGGATCATAGCCAATATTCATGTGTCTTCGTATGCCCTTGCGAAATAGACTAAAATTCTTGCGTAATTCATATTCACTCCACTGTTCAGAAATATGAAATTCAGCTCGGTGACGGTTAATCGTGTCAATAAAAACAGACATAAAATATTCTTCGTAGAGATGGTAAAGCGCAACTGCCGCCACATGCGAATATTCACTCATGGTTGTCAATAAACTTAATTGCAAACGATGTTTTTCTTTCTCTAAAAATTGCTGCTCAGTTGGATCTTCTGAATGAAACAGTCCTTTGAGAAAACCGCCGCCAGTCATCAACGTCATTGCGTCGATGGGTTGTATTTTGCCGTCAACTTCCATAAAACACCAAACAATCGAGTGTAGTGGCAAATAAGTTGCCAATCTACCTTTTGGTAAACCGTTGGGAAATTCTACAATTGTCTCTCTTAATTGTGATTCTGAAATTGGTAAAAAATGTAAGTACTCCCAAAATGCTGTTCGGTATGAATCCACCACTTGTTGCGCTGGAGGAGCCATGTATGTATGTGGATCAGCTGCATATACAATTCCAATTTTGAATTTAATTGATTTTCCAACTTGTTCTTTTGTTCTAGAAAACTGCGCTACATCAAATTCCGCTATTGGTAGAAGCGCTTCCATTTCTTTAATGATTGTCTCCGTTCCTCTTTTTGGCTGTTCCACTCCTTCCTCCCAACCAAAACCCATATTGATTGGAGTGGGGGTTAAAAGTTCAGTAAAATATTCATTATTTGAATAAAATCGTTCAGTAACTTCCTGAATTTCTTTCAGTAACGGTGAAAAATGAAGCGCGTCGTCAAACGACTTAAATTGTTCTGTGGTAATCATCAAACAGCATTTCTAATCCTTGGGCAAAGGGAGTGGTAGGTTGCCAACCAAGTAATGATTTTGCCAAAGAAATGTCTGGGCATCTCCTGACGGGATCATCCACTGGTAATGGCTTGAGTACAGTGGCAAATGGTTGATTAGTTGATGCGAATGTTGCATGAACTTGCTTGGCAGTCTCCAAGATCGTCATTTCTTCAGGATTGCCCAAATTTACGGTTTTACCACTAGCTTCCTCAACGGTGACGAGCCGCAATAGCCCATCGACTAAATCAGCAACATAACAGTAGGCTCGCGTTTGCGAGCCATCGCCATAAATTGTGAACGGCTCGCCAGCTTTCGCTTGGCTCACCAAGTTGGGAATAATCCTACCATCAGATTCACTCATACGCGGACCATAGGTATTAAAAATCCGCGCAATTCGCACATCAAGCCCAAAATCACGATGAAACACACCGCAAATAGTTTCGCCCATGCGCTTACTTTCATCATAACAAGAACGCGGACCATTTGGATTGACATTGCCCCAATAGGTTTCTTTTTGCGGATGCTCAAGCGGATCGCCATAGACTTCGCTGGTACTCGTGAAGACAAATCGAGATGTTGATTCCGTGTCAGAGTGTTCAAGCAACCAGCTCAACAATTGGTGGGTGCCCATGGTGTTGACCAAATAGGTTTCAACAGGATTTTTTTGGTAGAGTGGAGGACTAGCTGGAGAAGCCAAATGAAAGACAATATCTGGATGATAATCAGCGGGCAAAAAAACTTGCGGTGGCTCAATCGCATCGGCCTGAATAAATGTAAAATTGGCAGAGCGTTTTGCCTGCGTAAGATTGTCGATATTGCCAGTTAAAAAATTGTCAACGCCCGTCACTTTAGCACCTTTTTCTAGCAAACTATCAACTAAGTGAGAGCCAATAAAACCTGCTGCGCCAGTAACTAGAATGTTTTTATTTTGTAAATCCAACATCGATGCATCATTGTAGCAAATGATGGCATAATACTTGTATGGAAAAACATTGGTACTGGTTAGTGGGATTGATGTTATTGCTCGCCCTATTACTCAGACTACCACTACTGAGTGGCTCGTTTTGGCTCGACGAGGCTGCTCAAGCGTTAGAAAGCGCGCGTCCCCTGAGTCAGCAATTCAACATTCGCGATGATTTTCAGCCACCCCTCTTACATTTGATTGTTCACTTCGCACAATATGGAAGTAGGGCAGAGTGGTGGCAACGATTGTTTGGTGCTCTAATCCCCGGGATTTTCTCAATCCTAGGTACAATGCTGATAGCGCGGAAAATCCTACCAAAGAATTTCTCCTCAACTGGCAGTCTTCTAGTGGGCATCTTGCTTGCCACCAATTCATTTCACCTCTTTTTTTCTCAAGAACTTCGACCATACGCCCTCCCCATGCTTTTTGCTGTTTGGAGTTGGTGGGTACTACTGCAAGCAAAGCATTCACCCAAATACATTATAAGTTGGGCGATACTTTCGTTACTGGGTTTGTATGGTTCATATTTATATCCATTTTTGTTACTCTCCCAGTGCATCTATCTTGGAGGAAGATTTTGGAAAACTAAATTGATACAAATGTGGCTGGCCGGCTTGCTGGCCATCATTTTGGGATTTATTCCGTGGCTACCATCATTTGTTGGTCAACTCCAAGCCGGCCAGCTCCTTCGATTACAACTACCCCAGTGGGAAACTGCGGTGAGCACTAGTCAATTGAAGGTACTACCTTTAGTGCTGGGGAAATTTATATATGGAGTTCTCGACATCTCTTTCAATCAATATTTTCTGGGCAGTTCTGCTTTGATTTTCTTGTCCTTTAGTATCATAGCCATTGGATTACTCAAACAGCAGCTATCAAAAGAACTCTCTTCAAAAGACAAAAAGGCTCTTATTTTGCTTCTGATTTGGCTTCTTGTCCCATTATTGAGCGCCTGGTTGGTCTCTTTTTTTGTTCCAGTCATCCAACCAAAACGAGTCATATTTTTACTCCCGGCCTTTTACTTGTTGGTGGTTTGGGTATTCGCAACGTCTCAATCCATGAGTTTTTGGTTTCGTCGAGCTGGCTGCGCATTAGTGGGCATCATTCTGCTAATCAATTTGTTTTCGGTCCATCAATACTACACCGATCAACGTCTGCAGCGGGAAAACTGGCGCGATGTACTAACAGCAGTCAGTCGTAAGCATCCGCAAGCTTTTACGCTGAGCAGTTTTCCCGCCCCATTTGCACCAATTGAATGGTATAGACCTGCCTTCATTAATTCACCGATGGCTCAAGATCTTGCTAGTGGTACACTGCATATTGACTCACAAGCAACTGCCGACCAAATTATTGATGATATTACTGCACTTAAATTGACCAGCACTATGATTTACTTTGAATATTTAACCGATTTGACCGATCCCAATCAGTATCTTAGAACTGCGATCGAGAATTCTGGCTACCAGCTCCAAGATTTGCTAGACTATCCTGGCATTGGTTTTGTCCGTATCTATCAGTACACACCAAGTTATGCACTTAGGGATTGATATAACCAGCTTATTGTATGATCGAGGCGTTTCACGGTATACTCGAAATTTGCTGTTAGCACTAAACAATCTGCCGCAAATGCAATTTTCGTTGTATGGCAGTTCGTTGCGTCGAAGACAAGACTTACTCCAACAAATCAAGGCTTTGCATTTACGACGGGAAACACATTTACTCCAGGCCTATCCGGTCTCACTGCTCTCCAAACTCTGGCAATCAGGCTTAAACTCCATCATGCCTCGTTTACCAGGCATTGAAGTATTTCACGCTTGGGATTGGCATTTGCCTCCAGATAAAACGTTGCCCATGGTCATCACCATACATGATTTGGCCATGTTACGAATGCCACATATTGCTCACCCCAATGTATTACGAGCACACCAGATTGCCTGGGATCGAATTTCACATTCAAAAACGCAAATAATCGCTGTCAGTCAAACGACAAAACGAGACATCATCGAGCTTTTAAACATCGATCCACGTCGCGTTCAAGTTGTCTATGAGGCTCTTCCCGAGGAAGTAGTTACCGCAGGTAGAAATTTGACAGAAGATACACAGGCGAAGATTATTCAAAAATTTGCACTCGAAAAACCTTTTTTTCTGTTTGTCGGTACTCAAGAGCCAAGAAAGAATCTAAGTCGAATCATTCAGGCTTGGCAAACCTTTGCTAAAGATTTCGATTTAGTCGTTGCGGGAGCCACTGGGTGGGGTACAACTAATCATTCTGCACTGAGGACCGAACCAATTTTTCTTGGCCCAGTAAGTAATCTTGAACTCGCGGCACTCTATGATCAAGCTCGTCTCTTTCTCTATCCCTCTCTGTACGAGGGTTTTGGCCTACCAATTCTTGAAGCCTTTCACCACGGTACACCGGTAATCACAAGCAACAATTCCGGTATGGCTGAAGTAGCAGGTAATGCCGCTGTCTTAGTTGATCCACTTGAAGAAGAAAGCATTCGTGATGGCATTACTACCATCTTACAAGAAGATCGAGCTGCAGAGAAGATTCGTGACCAACGAATGATTCTCAGACTACAAATGTTTCGCTGGGAAGATACTGCGCACCAAACACTGAGTGTGTATCAAAAAACTAAACAATACTGGCAAACATGAAACCATCAAGACTCAACATCGCCATTGATGGCAATGAGGCAAATGTCTCAAAACGGGTAGGCAGCAATGTGTATGCCTTTGAAATTTTAAAAGCTTTGGAAAAGCTCACAAAATCTCAGAGCGAAATATATCACGTTACTGTACTACTTCACTCACAGCCAAATGATGACTTACCAAAATCACGCGAAGGTTGGAGCTATCAGGTTTTTGGCCCCAAACAACTCTGGACTCAGTGGGCTTTGCCGAGACATCTCTATGCTCAAAAAAAAACCTATGGTGTATTTTTTACCCCCAGTCATTACGCACCAAGTATTTGTCCAATTCCCTATGTTTCATCTGTAATGGATTTAGCATTTCTTTCACATCCCCACACCTTTCGCTGGCGAGATCTATTCCAACTCAAACATTGGACAGAGCATAGTGCAAAAAATGCCAGTAGAGTTATAGCAATTAGCCAAGCAACTAAAACAGCCATCCATCACTATTACCAGATTAAGAAAAACGAAATTGTTGTTGCATATCCTGGTTCACCCACCCCACATACAGTTAGTCAGTCAGACCAAAAACAGCTGTTGCAATCTGAGCAGATACAAGCTCCTTTCTTCTTATTTGTTGGTACTATTCAGCCCAGAAAAAATATTCCCTTACTCGTCGCTGGTTACGAGCAATTTATAACGAAATTTCAAACCGAGCGCCTGCCAAAAGGCATAAATCCAACAAAAATCCCTCAGTTAGTCTTGGCGGGCAAAACCGGCTGGATGGCTCAAGAAAGCATGGGATCAATACGTCGCTCTTCAGTTTCAGCCCTAATCAAACGAGTAGGTTTTAGCAGTCTTGACTTACAAACATCACTGTATTCACATGCGCTAGCCACTATTTTAGTGAGTGATGCCGAAGGGTTTGGGTTACCACCACTAGAAGCCATGCGCTATGGTTCTCTTCCAATTGTGGCCAAAGCCGCCAGTCTACCAGAAGTAGTTGACAAGGCAGGAATAATCATTCCACCAAATTCACCAGAAGCTATTGCAGACGCGCTATGGCAATGTCTCACCCTTTCAGCAAAACAAAAGGCCATGTACCGCAAATTTGCTCGCGAACAATTGGCGTTTTTTAGTTGGGAAGCATCTGCCCAGATCATTCTCGAAACGTTACAAAAAGTGGCAAAAAAATAAAGGATTTTCTTTGAAAGCAAAAATAATCATTGGTATTGATCCTGGATTTGATCGACTTGGGTGGGCTGTTGGTTCTGTCACTGGTAGAAAGCTGCAATTGTTAACTCATGGCTTGGTACAGACCTCTGCCAAATCCTCAATGATGGATCGCTACCAACAGATTCTTGTCGAACTGACTGAAATTCTCAACCAATATCAACCAACTCAAGCGGCAGTAGAGGAACTCTATTTTTCTACCAATAAAAAAACAGCACTCAGAGTGTCGGAAGTAAGAGGACTCATTATTGGACTATTGCTCAATCATCAAGTCGCTGTATTTGAGTATCATCCCCAATCAATCAAGATGGCAATTACTGGCCATGGTAAAGCAGATAAATTGGCGATGGCCAAACAACTACAGCTTGAACTTGGAATAGACGCGGCGTTGCGTGACGATGAACTAGACGCCATCGCCATCGCCCTCACGCACACTCTCACAGATGGTGTATCATAAAAGCTATGATTGGCATGCTCACTGGCGTTGTAATTCTTCAAAACCAAGAGGTGATTTTAGATGTAAGCGGAGTGGGGTACCAAGTGGCAGTCACATCCTCCACAATCTCAAAGTTAGTTAATGGACAAACAGTAACGCTCCATATTTTTACCCATGTCAAAGAAGACGCTCTAGAGTTATTTGGTTTTCCAGAATTAGCAGAAAAAAAACTTTTTCAATTGTTACTTGGGGTGAGTGGAGTCGGTCCACGAACTGCACTTGCGATTTCTGACTTAGGAGCGGCAACAATTACCCAAGCAGTGCAAGAAGCCAATGTTGCTCGATTTTCCGCGATTCCTAGAGTTGGAAAAAAACTAGCCCAAAAAATCATTATTGAATTAAAAAGCAAGTTGGGCAGTCTACAAGAACTTGAACTTGGTGGAGTGACAGATCCCAACCAGCAAGAAGTTGTCGCCGCCCTATTGAGCTTAGGATTTGAAGAACAGCAAATTTATCGAGTCTTCAGAGAAATCGATGCTTCACTTGGTGTCGCAGAACAGGTTAAGCAGGCGATGAAGCGACTAACTTCATCTAATTAAGCAGCAGGCTGTTTACCACCCCAAAACAATTCGAGTTAATTGAGTTTTGCCTTCGCTTGTCACTGAATCAAGTGAAACAAGGAGCATCTGCTCATCAGAATCCCGCAAAAGTTCTGCCATTTTTTCGACTAGAGCCATCTCTTGCCAATTGGGCGAAAACAGTACGCTGAATTGTTTCCTTCCTGAGCGGATCCTATCGATTAGTTCATCCTTAGATACTCTTCCTCGTAGGAGATTTCGAGCAAAATCCAGTGGTTTACTGAGTTCTGTTTCAAGCACAGTTGCAGTTGTTTGAAGAACGACCTCTGCCTGATTGCCAGTGGTCATCACTTTAATAGCAAACTCACTTGTTCCACTTGCGTTAGTATCATTGAGTCTTTCTGTAATCATCGTTTCAATCGCCCCAACGATTCTCCCAGCTAGTTCGCCAGGTAGCAGCTTGGGTGATTGCTCTGGTTGTTGTTGAGTGGCATCTCCGAGTGGTATTTGAGGACTTGTTTCTGGTGTGAGTGGATACATACAACTCCTTATGTTCTATTTCTATATGTTTATATTATATCGCAAGTAATCAAATTACTTACGAGAGGTCGTATTTCGTGTACAATAACCAAAGAATACATGAAACAAGCAAAAACTCCCGAAACGACTATCGAAACAACTCCAGAAGAGGAAAAGATCTTTACTTCGCTCAGAGCGGGGAAGTGGCAGGAATTTCTTGGCCAGCCAGGAATTAAACAGGCATTACAAATCGCTATTCAAGCTACACACGAACGGGCAGAGGCACTCGATCATATTTTGCTCTATGGTCCTCCGGGTTTGGGCAAAACCACGCTGGCACATCTGGTGGCCAAAGAATTGGGAGTGAATATCAAGATGACGAGTGGAACTGCCCTGACAAAAACCGGTGACTTGGCAGCGATTTTGACGAGTTTGGAACCCCACGACGTATTATTTATTGATGAAATTCATCGATTACCAAAAGTAGTTGAAGAAACGCTATACCCGGTGATGGAAGATTTTGCCCTAGATATTGTGATTGGCAAAGGACCTTCGGCACGGACGTTGCGTTTGGACGTACCGAGATTTACGTTAATTGGCGCAACGACTCGCTATGGGTTGCTGACCGGGCCGTTTCGCGATCGGTTCGGCATGGTGCATCGGTTTGGCCATTATGTACCAGAAGAATTGGTGAATATTATTACTTCGGCGGCGCACAAATTGGAAACTGTTATAGATTCCGCCGCCGCCTTGGTTGTGGCGAAGCGCTCGCGCGGCACTCCTCGCATCGCGCTCAAATTGCTCAAGCGCGTGCGCGACTTTGCTCAGGTGGAACATATTTCTCCAATTATTCCTGCCACAGTTGACAAAGCTCTGAGTATGTACCAAATCGACGATTTTGGTTTGGACGAACATGATCGCAATTTATTGCTTTCTATCTTAAATAAATTTCAGGGTGGACCCGTTGGCTTAACCACTCTCGCAGCCGCGCTCAGCGAAGATCCTGGCACGATTGAGGAAGTCATGGAGCCATATTTGTTACAAATTGGCTTCATCAAACGCACGCCAAAAGGTCGGGTTGTAACTGACGCCGGCAAACAGCATCTCAATGTAAGTTAACCACACACTATTTTAATTGTATAGTTTAGTGTAAAGCATAACCTTGTCTGGAGTCATGCTTTAGTGTAAACCATGATTTTGAAAGTGATGTGTGATTTCCCACTACTATTTCTAATGTGGGTATGTTTTTTTACCTTTAAGGATTTGTAAACTAAAAATCTCCTCCGAATGGTACCTGCCAGTTAAGAGGGGATTGTATGCAGAATCAATTTTTTCTAAAATTATGGACCCGTAAGCAAGCCATTAGCCGGTTCATTTGAAAA
>Ga0116144_10002521_pt1 | contig 19653 bp, 14 predicted proteins | sample AD_UKC035_MetaG_FD_89746 | JGI IMG/M metagenome (GOLD analysis project Ga0116144, IMG submission 89746) | Active sludge microbial communities of municipal wastewater-treating anaerobic digesters from USA - AD_UKC035_MetaG | ecosystem: Engineered > Bioreactor > Anaerobic > Digestate | place: USA...
AATCATTCCTGTCAGCATCCATAACCAGGGCAACACAAATGCATCAATTCCAATAACACGGGCAATTATATTTCCAATCAGGATACCCAACAACACTCCTCCTACTCCACCCATCAGGCAAACCACAATCGCTTCAATTACAAATTGCTGCCTGATGCGCAAAGGGGTTGCCCCCAATGCTTTGCGCACACCAACTTCGCGCGTACGCTCTGTTACAGAAACCAGCATAATATTCATTAAGGCAATGGAGGCTCCCAATAAAGTAATAAAGCCAACGCCAAATCCGCCCCAGCGTAAACCACTTGTTATGCTTTCCATTTCTTCAGCCAGCGAATCACTCTTTTCAATCTCAAACGAGTTAGGATCTTCAATCCGGTCGTGCCTGATTTTGCGCATCAGGCCGGTAGCCTCGCCCATGGCATAATCAACCTGGTTCATATCTGAAATACCTACCGTAATGCGATACCGCAACGGCTGGCCGGCTGCCATCTGGTTTGCTACCAGAATGGGGATAATCACCATGTTGTCATAATTATTTTCCGAAAAATCACCCTTCTCTTTCAGTAGCCCAATCACTTTAAACTGTACCCCCTTAAATGAGATTTCTGTATTTAACGGTTTTGGGTTATCGCCATAGAGCGCCTTTGCCAGTTTATAACCCAGTATAGCTACTTTACTTCCATTCTGTATTTCGAACTTCGAAAAATTCCGTCCGTCTTGCAGGTTCAGTCCTTTAATAGGCAGGTACTCATCATTAACTCCACGTACATCCACATTAGGATTTGTTTTTATGGAGCCGTGCTTCACCTCGGCCAGGTTGGTTAACCGGGCTTGCACACAAACAGATGCCTGCACGGGGTATTCATTCATAAACTTTTGCACTTCGTACAAATTAAGGCGCGAATAAACCTTTTCGCGCACCCCATCCTGATTCGTACCGCGGTTCCATTTCGAGTATATGTCGAACGTATTTACACCCAACGATGAAAGGCTTTCATTCACAGATTGTTCAATCCCCTCAATGGCTGTTAAAATCCCCACCAGCGAAGTAATACCAATAGCTACAATCAGAGCCGTAAGCACCGAACGTAGCGTATTAGCCTTTATCGACCGAAGGCCTTCTTTCATGTTTTCAATTAAATTCATGCAATTTGAGGTTTTTTAAGGGCTGCACTAAAACCAGTATGAAGGTATTTCGTTTTCAAAATTATATCTTTAGTCGATAAAATGATAAGACCTGTTTATTAATGTAATTGTTACAAAACTGAACAAGAAATGAGTGGTTTAACGGGAAGAATCGTGTTTTTGTTCCTGGTAGTAGGAATTTCTCTGCAGGCAACAGCTAACTCCATTTTTATACCCATGGACGAAAAGCAGACTAACCATCTGAAAGCCTATGGAATAGCCTATTGGATTCTTAAGAATGAAATAGAAGTTGATTGGCTGTTAAACTACCGGGGAGGCAGTTTTATGTGCAAGTATCACCCTAAAATTCAAAATGAACTGGTCGTGCGGGGTGTCAGTTTTGAGATTATCTCGGAAGCAAAAGTAAATGCCATTGTAACTGAAATTGCCAGCCCGGCCCTTAATTACGATATTATGAAACTGGAAAAGTACCCGCGCATTGCGGTGTACTCGCCCAAAACCAAACAGCCGTGGGACGATGCCGTTACGCTTGTACTCACCTATGCCGAAATTCCATACGATGTTATCTTTGATGATGAAGTACTGAACGATATTCTGCCCAAGTACGATTGGCTGCACTTACACCACGAAGATTTTACAGGCCAATATGGTAAATTCTATAGTAATTACGCCAACTACCCGTGGTACATCGAGCAACAGAAAGAAGCCGAGGAAACCGCATCCCGCTTTGGGTTTCATAAGGTATCGCAATTAAAACTTGCTGTAGTAAAACGAATTAAAGAGTTTGTTGCCGGTGGCGGATTTTTATTTGCTATGTGCTCAGCCAGCGATACCTACGACATTGCCCTGGCTGCCGAAGGTGTTGATATTTGCGAACGCATGTACGATGGTGATGCCGCAGACCCACAAGCACAGGAAAAACTCAACTACGAAAACACATTTGCCTTTCAAAACTTCAGGCTGGTGCGCGATCCGTATCAATATGAATTCTCCGACATCGACAACAATTTTCCTGATCGTGGCCTGCGGCAAGACAATGACTACTTTACAATATTTCAGTTTTCGGCCAAGTGGGATCCAATACCCACCATGCTTACCCAAAACCACACGCGGGTTATCAAAGGCTTCTACGGGCAAACCACCGGTTATAAAAAGAAACTGGTTAAACCCGATGTAGTAATAATGGGCGAAAACGCAGATATTAAAGAAACCAAATACCTGCACGGTGTTTTTGGTAAAGGCTTCTGGACCTTTTATGGTGGCCACGACCCCGAAGATTACCAGCATACCGTTGGCGAAGAGCCTACTGATCTGAACCTTCACCCCAACTCAGCAGGCTATCGGTTAATTCTCAACAACATATTATTTCCGGCCGCAAAAAAGAAAAAGCAAAAAACATGAGCCGTATTATCCTGCTGGCATTCATACTGGTTTCTTGTAATGCGGCCAAACCTCAAGCCACCATCAACCCGCAACAACTGGCCGAAGTAGTATTAGGCAAAGGGTTGCAAGAGTTTTATAATGAAAGTCAAACCCACATCCTGTTTGTTCAACAAGCTGCTGCATACCCCAATCAACCCATTAAGTTTCTGATAATCGAAAAGGCTTCCGGCAAAGCGCTATTCGAAAAAAGTTTTAGACCCGGATACGTAAAGTGGCTCAATAACAACACCATCGAGTATGAAGATTTGCCCGGCATTGCCAGGCAAAACGAAGGCAACTACATCAAAACGTGGACTATTCCACCCGCTGCACAAGCTCATTAAATAGAAAGATTTACCCTATCTTGGAGAATTAAAATTACTGTAGATGAACCGCTACTTACTGGTAACTATTTTTGTGTATTGCGGCCTGATTATGCTGGCTGTAAACAGGAATTCTGATATTCATTCTTTAACAACAGCTTCAACAATAGAAGAAGAAGGAGAAGAACAAGATGGACCCGGCCAGTTTATTGCGTACCACAAAGCCATACGCACACCGCACGATGCCACTGCCCCGGAATACAAAAATGGTTTTATCATGCGCGAACTGTCGAAAGCAAAGTCTTTCGCAGCACGAAAACGATCCAACACACGCACCCAATCCAATGGTGTGTTAGAATGGAAAGAGCGGGGCCCGGCCAATGTGCCCGGTCGCACACGCGCAATAATTATTGATCCTGACGATGCCAGTAAAAATACCTGGTATGCCGGCTCGGCTGGTGGTGGTGTTTGGAAAACAACCAATAGCGGGCAGGCATGGACCTTGCTAACTCCCGATTTACCCAATCTGGCTACTACCACATTAGCAATGGCAGAATCAAACCACAATGTGATTTACATGGGCACGGGCGAAAGCTTTGGCGGATTACCGGGCATTCGCGGAAGCGGTATGTTCAAATCAACGGATCGCGGCCAAACCTGGCAATTCCTGAGCGGTACTGAACAGCTTTCTGATATTAACCGGATCGCTATAAACTCAACCAATGCCAATGAGGTAGTTGTGGCTTCCTCAACCGGCATCCATAAAAGCACCAATGGCGGAACCACCTGGACGCAACACCTTGCATTTACCGGGATGGAAGATTTACGCGCAACACCGGGCAATTTTAATATTCAGTATGCTGCACGCAACGGAGTGGGTGTGTATAAATCGGTAGATGGTGGCGTTACCTGGTCGTTATCTAACACAGGCATGAATCCGGCCGGGCGTATTGAACTGGCAATTTCTCCTGTAAACAACAACCGGGTTTTTGCTTCTGCCGAAGGATATTTAAACGGAACCGAATCCGACTTATACGTATCGCACGATGCGGCCGCAACGTGGTCGTTGGTTAATACTACTCTAAATGGCGGAAGTCTTGATTTTTTGGGCGGCCAGGGTTGGTATGATAATACAATTATGTGCGATCCTTTCAATGCCGATGTAGTTTATTATGGAGGTGTAAATTTATTTCGTACTACGCTCGGAACGGGGTCATCTACTGTTAATAGCTACAACCTGGAAGAACAAAATACAACCTTTCTTTCCTTAATAAATTTTGGTGCCAGCTATGCAAATGGAACCTTAGAAGTTGGCGCAGCAGCAAATGCATCTGTTGAAATAAGATTTGGATCTGGCAAAAGCCAGATGGCACATCGGTTTATGGTTCCGGAAGGTGCAACTTCCGGTGTACCGGATGCCAGCTATAGTTACCAAAATTATGTAGAGGTCCCCTTCGAAGTATGGGACGTTACCAACAACCGCCAACTGATGGTTTCCTTCCGCGATCAGGACCGGAACGGCCAGTTCAATTTGTTACTATCAAACACCGATGGCGCGCCTACCGCACAAAGCAGAGAATATGTTTACATCAGTAATGTAGATTATAACGCCACAACCCCTGCATCCAACATAGCCATTAATGGCGGGCACATTTTTCAACAAATGTATTTTTTCTGGCCGGTACTTGCCGCAGGTAATACCTGGCCAAGCAGCATTACTGATTCCAAACTTGCAATTAACTATACTGCCATACCCAAACTGAATGCAACAACCATAACCGTTGCTGATGCCTACAACCAATTTGATGGCAAAAACAAGTTTACCACATTTGGTGTAGATGTACATCCCGATCATCATAACCTGGTTCCCATTGTAATGTCGGCCTCCACATTTAAAATTTTGAATGCGAGCGATGGTGGCTTATTCATTTCCAACACCTCAACCACACCAGGTATTGCCAATGGAGACTGGACCATGGTGGGCAAAACCTACAATACCAGCCAGTTTTATGGGGCCGACAAAAAAACGGGTTCGAACGAATACTTTGGAGGTATGCAAGATAATGGAACCTGGCGGTCTCCATCCGGGCAAAATGCGAGCAGTACTACAAATTATCAATTTAGCCTTGGTGGCGATGGCTTTGAGGTTGTGTGGCACAAGTTTGACCCGCTTAAAATGATTGGTGGTTCGCAAGGAAATAACTTTCGCAAATCTATAAATGGCGGACAAACCTGGACTATCGCTACCACTGGTTTATCGGGTACACATCCTTTTGTTTCTAAGCTGGCCACATCGCCTCATATTCCCGATGTCTTGTTCACGTTATCTTCGGCTGGTGTATTCCGTTCGAACGACTTTGGCTCAACCTGGACACTAACTGCTATTAGTGAAAATTGGGGTGGCACCACTTCGCTCATGGATGTGGAAGTTTCCAGAGCCAATGCAAATATTATTTGGGCCGGTAGCGGAATGGTTAACAGCGGTACGGTGCGCAACCTGCATGTAAGCACCGATGGAGGACAAACTTTTACAGCGGCAAACAATTACACCGAACGTACACTAGGCGGCATTACAAAACTTGCCTCGCACCCTACACAACCCAATACTGCTTATGCTATTTTCTCTTTTGCCGGACGTCCAAAAATTTTACGCACAACAGACTTAGGGCAATCCTGGCAAGACATTACCGGCTTTGGAACAGGAAGCACAAGTACAACAGGTTTTCCTGATGTGGCCGTGTATTGTGTTTATGTCCGGCCGGATAATCCGGATATTATCTGGGCGGGAACCGAAATTGGAATTGTAGAATCGGAAGATAATGGCGCATCGTGGACTTTATTGGATGATTTTCCCAATGTAGCCGTGTGGGATATGAAGGGTGTGGATAACCAGGTTGTAATTGCCACACACGGGCGCGGTATCTGGACGGCCGAGTTAGAAACAACACAACTTGAGCTGAATAACCCGGTTATTTATGCAGTGGGTACATCACCAAAATCAGAGTTTGCCCTGGGCGTTACCCTTCCTGTAGCATTCGATTCTACACACTTGTTTGTAAGAGGTGTTAAGATCGGTAAACTGGAAGCCATTGGAACCGGCAACTTTACGTTGCACATCAACGGTATAGCCACAGGGGCGGTAGAAGCAAAATTGATTAGTTATAAGAATGGCGCACCGCTTCATTCTCAGCCCGCTTCCGGTACGTACCTCACATTAAATCCCTACCGCATACAATACTTTAATTACTTTACAAATGCAGCTGATTTAAACCTGAACTCATTTTCAGTTCAGGCATTCGGAACAGCCAACACAAGTTTGCATAGTTTTCATAATTACATGAATAATACCGATCACGTGGCGCTGTTGAAACAACCTATTATTATTTCAGATGAACATCCTTACTTATATTACCGCGATGTAGCGCTGGTGGAACCTGGTGATCCCGGATCTGTCTTCGGCCAGCCGGCATTTAAAGATTATGTAGTGGTAGAAGCTACCAAAGATGGTGTAAACTGGACTCCGATAGCCGATGGATACGATGCCAGCACCAATGATAATTGGCTTGCTGCTTATACGGCAGGCCAGGTAGGAACCCGCGCTATGTTGGTAGATCATAATATTAACTTAACCAATACGCTTCAGGCTGAAGATACCGTACTCTTCCGCTTCAGGTTGTGGACCAATGCTACCATTAGCAATTGGGGATGGTCAATCGATGATCTTTACATTCAGCAGGTGCCTACAGGTGTTGAGCCAACGGTTACCAGTCATTTAACTATTTATCCAAACCCCACTACCGGAAATGTAAAGCTTACGTACTCGCTAACACAAGCTACCGATGTGAATGTAGTGGTGTATGATTTAACAGGCCGTGTAGTAACACAAAGAAAACTGGGCAACAAAACCCCTGGAAAGCACGAAGATGAACTTGAAATAAAAGCAAAACCCGGTCAATACATTTTACAGTTACAAACAAACCTAGGGCAGGAAAGCCTGCGGGTGGTGATAAATTAATCAATGCATCCTGTCGCCTCTTACTTCCATATTCTTGAGAATGGCAGCTTCCTGTTCCAGAATTTCGCGCCACCGTTTTTCAACCAATTCCGGATCCATATATGTTTTCGCCAACTTCAAAAAGTTTTTGTAATGACCAGCTTCCGATACCATTAGTTCGTAATAAAATTTACTCAACTCCGCATCCCCGATTTCTTTCCATAACAACCGAAATCGCTCGCAACTACGCGCTTCAATCAGTGCATTGATCAATAGTTTTTCTACCAGTTGTTGTTCACGACTCCCACCCTTCTTCACAATTTTCTGCAGTTGTTCCACGTACTCATCTTTGCGTTGCGGCCCCAAAGCCAGGCCCCGTTTCTTTAACTGATCCAGCACCCGTTCAAAATGTGCCCATTCTTCCGCCACGACAGGCGCCATCATTTCAACCAGGCCAGCTTTTTCAGGGTAGTTAACAATTAACGAAATACAAGACGAAGCAGCTTTCTGTTCACAATACGCGTGGTCTATCAGAATATCGGCAATATTCTTTTCTGCAATATTTACCCATCGCGGATCGGTGGGCAATTCTAAACCGAGTACATGTTTTTCCATCAGTCAAACAAGATCAAATCAAAACCAAAATCAAGAATGTTGCCCTGGCCGCGGTACGTGGGTGTAGGCAAATATCCCAAACCGGTAATGGCTTGTTGCAGGTTGTGATATTTTACAAAGAACCGGCCGCGCTTAAACTTACCATTAAAGAATACATCCACCAGTGGAAACGCCCGTGCCGTTGTATTGTCCTGCACATAGTATTGCTGAATAGCCGGATCATAACCCAAGGCTGTGTATTCCGAACGCCAATGTGCATCTACACCAATCTGCACCTGTAAATTTCCTTTGAACAACATATTCTCATAAGCCAGTTGAGCATTTCCAAACCACTTAGGTATGCGCAATACGTTGCCATCGTTATTCAGAAAGGATGTATATCGTACTTGCGGCCGCAGGTACACATGTTTGAAAAACCGTAAACTCATGCGCAATTCCGGAATAAATAATTGCTGATTTCCTCCTGATTGTGCCGGCACCACCGTGGGCTCATTAGTCACATCATTTGCTCTGTAATAGATATAATTACTCAGGGCTGTGTACGTGGCTCCTGGTGAAACAAACAGCCTGCCCCACTTCACTTTTAAAAAAGCAGACAACTGATTGGTAAACGGATTGCTAAAATCATTAATCCATTGATGATGGCTGCCACGATAAGCCAAAGGTAAAAAGGCCGGTTTTACAAGAGCACTGGTTCCGGTTGCATCCAACCAGGGTGTGCGCAGTTGTGCCTGCAGGCGATAGTTACCATCCAGCAGGTATTCCGCTTGTCCTGATAATTCACTAAGCGAATCAAACCGAAAAGCAATTTGCCCACCCAGATAATTCTCGACCCCGCGATTTTTATATGGAAGCGCCAAACCATCCAGGTATTTATTCTCCGCACGATACAGACGAAGTTTGTAATACAGACTATAATAGAAAAATGCGGCTTGTCCTTTTATACCAAATTCATTCGCCATCGAATTAAATTTGGTTCCATCGCTCACCTCGTCCGTTTCGATGTCATCATCGGGGTTGGTATAACCAAAGTACACATCATAATTCGTTTCGCTGGATGCATCATCCTGAAAGAGATTTCGCTGCCGTGCAAAATCGGCCTTGTGATATAATTGAAATGGCGAAGCCAATTGATATTGCTGAAATACGTGAAGCACATTGCGTACCTCCTCTGATTGTGCAGCCGTTAAATAAGGCCCGGCATTTTGATCAAAGTATCCCGCATAGGTAGTATCAAGCGTTAACCGAATACCACCGTTTTCAAACACCCGGTGGCGTATGCGCCTGTAAGAAGCCAGCAATTGATAGCGATCATTTTTCGATTTATAGGAGGTATAGAGATCGTAATAATGACTTACCGTTTGGCGATCGCCCTTTCCCGTTCGCTGTATTTGTTTATCAACCAGCGTGGGCCGGTAGTTAAAACCAAAATTCCAGCGTGGATTAATGTTTCGTGTAAACTCAATATGCGTGCGCGCCCGACCATCTCCACCCCAAACCACCAAAATGCGGGTGTATGGCGACTTCGAATCGAAGTAGCGAGGTTCCGCTAAATCAAAGTAAGGAGCGTATGTGCTGTAGCCTGGGTTTGCACCAATGGTTACTGGTGCGGTAGGAAATATCGGATTAAGGGCAGTACCAACGTTACCCAAATCCTGATAGAAATTGTTAAGTTGTTGAATGTACGTCCACCGGTGATAATCATGAATGGCTGTATCAAGCGGTTGGTAATTTTTCTTATTCAGGTAGATGTCGTTTTCGGTAATCCATAGTGTTGTTTTTGGACCGTACACATTTTTAGTGGAGTCGTCCACAATCTGCGAACGTTTGCCCCCTGGTTCTTCTGGCTGGGCTTTGGTTTTCGATGCTACATCCTGAATAACCTTCTTTTTAGGAAGAGGTGCTTCCTGGGCCAGCAAAACCACCCCGGACAAAATCATCAAAACCAAAAAAATAAATCGCACGTGCAAAAATAGACCAGTTTTAGGAAAGATAATCGTTGCCAGAGGTGGTCACCGTTTTTAATTTTTCGGCCACAACGGCAAGCATCAAGCTATCAAATTCCGAACCATTCCCAACAATTTCAGCTTCTATCGGTAAATAAAACCAGGAAGCCTGCTTTACAACCTCCACAAGTTCTGAACTAATAAGCTTAACCATATCTTTTTCAGTTGTAATAATGCTGTTGGTTCCAGCTTCGCGATTAATACGGCTCAAATCTTCTTTTGAATAGCGGTGATGATCTCCAAACCTAAAATGCTTACGCACATTATAATGCTGCTTTAAGTGTTTTACAAAGGATTGTGTGTTTCCTATTCCGGTAACCAAAACCACCTCCGCGGATAGCTTGCCTGTTACAATGGGAACTGGTGGCGCATACTTAATCGTGGAAAAAAATACCGGTTTACCCGGTGCGTACCGTAAAATGGATTGCCGCATTTTATCGCGGGTTTCACTGGTTTCGGAATTACATTTGGTTACCATTACAACATCGGCACGCCCTGCACCATATCGGTTTTCGCGTAAACGCCCCATCGGCAACAATTCATCTTTATAAAATGGTTTTTGAAAATCGGTTACCAGAATTGAAAACTGCGGCACCACGGCCCGGTGTTGAAAGGCATCGTCCAGCAAAATCACTTCTACATCCGGGCACTCGTTCAAAATGGTAGGTATAGCCAGTGCCCGTTGTTCGCCAACTGCTACATAAATCTTATGTTGAAATTTTTTGAATAGCTGGTAGGGTTCATCCCCGAGGGTACGTGCATTATCATCCGGGCCGGCCAACCGAAAGCCGGAAGTGCTACGGCCATACCCACGGCTAAGCGTGGCAATTTTATAACGAGGGCTAAGCAATCGCACCAGGTATTCAATCATAGGAGTTTTACCTGAGCCACCCACATTCAGGTTGCCCACGCTAATCACCACCGTATCAAATCGAAATGATTTTTTATGCCCGATTTGATACAGGTAATTCCGAAGCCGGGTTACTCCGTCAACCAACACCGCAAAAGGCCACCACAAATACCGTAGAAAAGACATAAACCTGTACCGCTAATCTTTCGCTATTTTTGAAATCAAAAGTACACAATCAATGGCTACTGCAACCATAAAAGATGTTACCGGTAAACTGGAACAACTAGCACCCCGAATTTACCAGGAAGATTATGATAACAGCGGATTAATAACCGGAAACCCTGGTACAGCAGTAACCGGAATACTGGTTACGTTGGATTGTACCGAAGCCGTTATTGAAGAGGCGATACAGCAAAACTGTAACCTGGTTGTGGCTCACCATCCCATCCTGTTCAAAGGAATAAAAAAACTTACCGGCCAGAATTATGTAGAGCGCACTTTAATTAAGGCTATTCAAAATCAGGTTGCTATTTATGCCATCCACACCAACCTGGATAATGTACACACCGGGGTAAACAAAAAGATAGCCGAACAACTTGGCCTTACCAACCTGCACATACTTGCTCCCCGTGCGCACACTTTATTAAAACTGGTAACATTCATTCCGCCAGACCATGCCGAAAATGTAGCCAACCATCTTTTTGCAGCCGGAGCTGGTCAGGTGGGCAACTACAAAAACTGTAGTTTCAGTGTATCGGGTGAGGGCACGTTTCTTCCAACCGAAAACACAAATCCTTTTCAGGGAACGCGTGGCAAACTGGAGCGGGCAAGCGAAGTTCGCCTGGAAGTAATTTTACCTGAGCCAGCCCGGGCCAGGGTATTGCAGGCATTAAAAGCAAACCATCCCTACGAAGAAGTAGCCTATTATCTGACGGTGTTAGAGAATGATAATCAAGAAGTTGGAGCGGGTATGATAGGCGATTTGGCAACACCCTTACCGGCTATGGCATTTCTTGAACACGTAAAATCTAAAATGAATACCGGCTGTGTGCGATATACCCCCCTACCTCAAAAAACTATCAAAAAAGTGGCTATTTGTGGTGGATCGGGCAGCTTCTTGTTACCAAAGGCTATTGCCGGGGGGGCTGATGCCTTTGTTTCGGCTGATTTCAAATACCACGAATTTTTTGATGCCGAGGGCAAAATTCTGATCGCAGACATCGGACATTATGAAAGCGAGCAGTTTACGAAAGACTTACTAACCGCGTTTTTACGAGAAAATTTTCCTACTTTTGCAATCGCTTTTTCAAAAGTTGTTACCAATCCAATTTGTTACCTCTAAGTAATGGAAAATCAAACAGTTGCACAAAAACTCGAAGCCTTAGTAAAATTACAATCAATAGACTCAAAACTGGACGAACTCAAGAAATTGAGAGGCGATCTGCCCGATGAGGTTCAGGATCTGGAAGATGAAATGGAGGGATATCGCACCCGGCTAGGACGTTTTGAGGGCGAACAAAAGGAACTGGAAGATATTATCAAGAAGAATAAAGAAGGAATTAAGGAGGCTGAGAAGCTTGTTAAAAAATACAACGAGCAACAGAAAAACGTAAAGAACAACCGCGAGTTCGATGCCATTACCAAAGAGGTTGAATTACAGGAACTTGAGGTTCAGATTTGTGAGAAGCGTATTAAAGAAGCGAAAGAAAAAATAGATGCTAAAAAAGCTGAGATCACCGGCATTGAATCCATCATCAAGGATAGAGAAGAAGACCTGAAAACCAAGAAGGATGAGTTAAACAGTATCTTATCCGAAAGCGAGGAAGAGGAAAAGAAATTATTAGCCGAACGTGAAAAAGCGGTAAAGAAGATTGAGGATAAACTTTTGAAGCACTACACGCGTTTAAGAAATAGTTTATCGAATGGGTTGGCAGTTGTACGGGTAGTGCGGGGTGCAGCGGAAGGTTGTAACATTATTATTCCTCCGCAAAAAATTGCCGAGATTCGTGAGAAGAAGAAAATAGTAATCGATGAGCATTCTGGCCGGATATTAGCCGATGTGGATTTGGGTTCGATTGAAGAAGAACCTAAACCAAAAAAAGCGGCCCCGGTAAAACGAGCCAAAAAAGTTGAATAGAAAAAAAAACATAGAACAAGTAAGAAAGGCAGGTATGATCACTTGCCTTTTTTTGTTTTCCTTATACGCAAAGGGTACCGATTGGAAATTTGATACCAACCTGCTTAAGAGCTATGAATGGGTTATTAACCTGCAACCCGAAAAAGCAAACGAACTGCTGGCGCACTATAATGGAAACATCCTGCACAAAACTTATGTGCAAACGCTGAATGAAACCTTACAAATTCTGATCACAGAAGATCATTCCCGTTTTGCAACATTTGATGAACACTTTAAAGAACGAATCAAATACCTGGAGGGCCTTCCCACTTCGGCCGAGTCGCTCTTTCTTTTGGCCGAGATACATTTGCAACGCGGATTTTGTTATCTCAACCTGGGACAAGACCTGAATGCCGTACTCTCTATCCGTAAAGCCAATCAATTAGTAGTGGATTGTCGCAAAAAATTTCCAGCTTTTGTCCCTATAAAAAAGACAGCCGGTGTTATTCAGGTAATGGTAGGTGCTGTGCCTGAGAAATACCAATGGTTTATGAGTTTGTTGGGCATGAGAGGTTCGGTTGCAGCCGGTCAGCAGTTACTCTCCGACTTACGTAACTCCACGTCTTCGCTTAAAATGGAAGCAGATATCCTGTTCTTTGCAGTAAAAGGATTTATTAACCAGCAATTTACTGAAGCAGCCAGTGGTATTAATGATTGTTTGAAGGACCAACCCGGCAATCGACTGCTTTTATTTATGGGTGTAAATATGCTGATAAAAGATGCGCGCAGCGAAGAGGCATTGCAGTTGATCCATCGCATAGACCAGCAACCGGAAGGTCTTCCTATGCATTACATCGACTACCTGCGTGGCGAAGTGCTTTTACAAAAGGGGGAGTATGCAAAATCCATTGAGGCCTTTAAAAAATTTATTGCTGTGTATCCCAGCATCAGCTTTAAGAAAGATTCATATTTTAAAATTGCCCTCAACTACTGGTTGCTGAACAATCCCCGCAATGCCCAGTTATATTTCGAAAAAGCTAAGACCACCGGAAGCGCAAAAGCCGAACCCGACCGGTATGCATCCTATCAGTTGGAAACCGGAAGCCTTCCCAACAAAAAGTTAAGCCAGGTTCGCTTTAGCACGGATGGTGGATATTATAAGGAGGCATCTAACGTACTCCAAACCATCTCGCTGGTAGATTTACCAACTGCAAAAGATCAAACGGAATACTACTACCGCAAAGCAAGATTAGCACATCGAATAGGTGAGCTTAGTGCTGCCAAACTTTTTTATCAGCAAAGCATCGATATGACCAAAAATAATCCCTGGTATTTTGGTGCAAATGCTGCCCTGCAGTTAGGCTACATTGCAAAAGAACAAAAAGATTTTACGAATGCCCGTAAGTACTTCGAACTGGCAATGAGTTTTCCACGTCATGAGTATAAAAACAGCATCGACAGCAAGGCTAAAACCGAACTGGAGTTGCTAAACCCTAAAACATAAACTTAAACTGCCACCGCAGGTTCACCTACCCGATTCTTCAGGTGTGAAGTATCATTATACTTTCGAACGATAAAGGAAGAACCGGTTTGCTCCAATAAATACAAGCAAAGGTTTTCATGCTCAAACATATCCATGCATTTTAACGGATAGTTGAGTAAGCGGCAAAGCAAAATGCGAATGGCACGGCCGTGCATACAAATCAAAATGTTGCGTTCTTCTTCCTGCTTCAGGATGCCAGCCAACGCAACCTCCTGCCGTTTCACCACATCTTCCGGGCTTTCACCTCCTTCAATCCGCAGGTGGGTATTGCGCTGGCGCCATTGATCCAGCATCCAATGGTAATACGCATCTTCTTCGGGCGTAATGGCTTGGCCTTCTTTTTTGCCCCAGCTTATTTCGTTCAAACCCGGCAGGCTTTCGTAAGGAATTCCCGCTTCTATAAATCCAGCCACCGATTCTTTTGTCCGCTTTAAAAAGGAGGTATAAACCTTGTCAAACCGAATGTGGCTATACATGTTAAAGAATGCCCGCGCCTGAGCCATTCCGCGCACATTCAACGAAGAATCTACGCCACTCCCCTGCACAATACCTTTCAGGTTAAAATCAGTTTGCCCGTGCCGGATGATATATATTTTTTTAGTGATCAATTTCTAACCAGTTTTTGAGGTATCTGTTATAAATTGGGCGCAAAAATAAGGATTTTGTGCTAAATGTTATTACTAAAACACAGAACCTGACCACGTTAAGGCTTGTAGAAGTAGATTTGTAACCAGGTCGGTTAGCTTCACAGCAGGTCTTCCGGCAAAGAAAGTAGTTAAAAAGTTTCTCTCAATCAGAATAGCATAGCGAATGTCTGTATTCAAAGCCACACCAACACTAGAAACACTCAATGCCATGTTTGGTAATACAATGGTGGCCCACCTTGGTATAGAATTAACAAACATGGGTGAAGATTTTATAGAAGCCCGCATGCCTGTTGACCCTCGCACCCACCAACCGCTTGGTTTGTTACATGGTGGTGCATCTGTAGCCCTGGCCGAAACCCTTGGCAGCATAGCAGCAACTTGTTGCATCAATCCGGCCGTACAGTATTGTGTGGGACTGGAAATAAACGCAAACCATATTAAGAGTGTTCGAAACGGCTTTGTAACCGGAGTTGCCAAACCCGTACACATTGGCAAGCGAACTCAGGTATGGGAAATAAGAATTGTAAACGACACACAGGATCTTGTGTGCATCAGCCGCATTACATTAGCTGTACTAGACAAACGATAAATGGTATCTGCTAACAGTATATCATCCATTACTGAAACTGAACTCATAGCGGGTTTAATTAGCAACGCTTTAAAACGCGGCCACTCCTTTTGCCTTTGGAAGTCACCAGCGATTAATGAAAAGTTTCTGTTGATAACCCGGGAAATACTTCTTGAAAAAGAAATTAACCTGGAAGGAAGTCATTCTGGTTTCGTGTTCGCTCCTTTTGATCCAACCCATCAAAAGGTAATTTTCGTTGCCGATATGCTTTATAAATTCAGAGATGGAAATTTGATAGAAGGAAGTTTACCCAAGGATTTCCAATCATCTGGTCTGCAAAAAGAAGCTTTTTATTTTCAACAACACACATTGGCCAAGCCAATTGATTATGAAAGCCTCGTAAAGGAATGCATTTTAAAAATTGAAAGCGGGGTATTTGAAAAAGTAGTTCCATCCCGTTTCGAAGATGTGCCCTGCCATTCAAATATCGATTTAATAGGAGCCTTCAATAAACTTTGCAGCCAACACCCACAAGCATTTGTTTCGTTTGTTTCATCACCTCAAACAGGAACCTGGATGGGGGCTACTCCGGAATTACTCGTAAGCGTGTCGCAAAACAAGTTCAAAACCATTGCCCTTGCCGGAACCCTGCCCTACACACCCGACATCAACCTTAAAACAGTTGCCTGGACACAAAAAGAAATTGAAGAGCAGGCATTGGTAAGTCGTTACATTATCAGTTGCTTTAAAAAAATCAGATTGCGCGAATACGAAGAACATGGCCCTAAAACAATAGTGGCAGGAAATGTAATGCATCTTAAAACTGAATTTGAAGTAGATATGCAGGCTACCAACTTTCCACAGTTAGGGTCGGTGATGTTAAAACTCCTTCACCCTACCTCAGCTGTGTGCGGAATGCCCCTTGAACCTGCTCTTGAATTTTTACAGTTGCAGGAAGGATATCCGCGGCAATTCTACAGCGGTTACTTAGGACCGGTAAATATTCAGGGACAATCATGTATATACGTAAACTTACGGTGTATGCAATTTTTAACCGACCGGTTACGCTTTTATGCAGGAGCAGGTGTAACCATCGACTCAATACCCCGTGAGGAATTTACAGAGACTGCAATGAAGATGGATAACCTGAAAAAACTTTTTAACTGAGTGGCCTACCTTCAACCCATTTTTGATATTGCAGAAATATGTGCACAGCGCGGCATACAACACGCAGTGCTTTGTCCGGGTTCAAGATGTGCCCCGCTCACCCTTGCCTTTGCCAATCACCAATCGATTACCAGCCATACTTTTAGTGACGAACGAAGTGCAGCTTTTATCGGAATGGGTCTGGCGCAGCAAACAAAATCGGCTACCGTGCTGGTTTGTACTTCGGGCAGCGCTGCATTCAACTTTTCTCCGGCCGTTGCCGAAGCCTATTTTCAACAAATACCACTTCTGGTTTTTACGGCCGACCGGCCCGCAGAATGGATTGATCAATGGGATGGGCAAACCATCCGTCAGGAAAATATTTTTGGATCGCACGTAAAACAATCCTATAACCTGCCCGTAGAATATATGCATGCCGATTCCGTTTGGCATATTCAGCGCATAGTAAATGAAGCTATTTCGCTGGCACACACTTTTCCATACGGGCCGGTACACATCAATGTGCCTTTACGCGAACCCCTCTATCCGCAAGCAGGAGAAAAAATCAAATTCAGTAAAAAAGTAAAAATTGTAGAACCCGAACTTGCTCAAACTGATTTAACAAAAGAGAGTAGAACAAAATTTACCAATTTACTGGCAGGCTTTACACGCATACTGGTAATTGCCGGCCAACAGGAAAACCAGCCAACGCTCGTTAAAGCTGTTACCCGGTTTTGCGATGTCCATCAGGCCGCGCTTATTGGTGATGTGATCTCTAACTTTCATTCGGCACCAACGGCTATCAGGCATGCTGATGTATTTCTTGCACATGCGCCTGAATCAATCAAGGCAACCTTGCGCCCCGACTTGATTATTACGTTTGGTAAATCGGTAATATCCAAACACCTGAAACAGTTTTTACGCAAATATGGCTCTCAACAACATTGGCACATACAGCCTTCTGGCATTGTTCCCGATCCGTTTCAGTCGTTAACCCGAACCATTCATTGCGATCCGAAATCTTTCTTTACCAGCTTAAGCAGTGCACCTGCTATCACGAAATTTGAACTTCAGAAAAAAACCAATTACACCCGGCTTTGGTTAGCTGAAGAACATCGCATACAACGCAGTTACCAAAACTATTTTAGCACAACAGGTTTTCATGAATTGCAGGCTGTGAAAGTTGTGCTGGAGTCATTACCTGCCCGATGTAACTTACATGTTGCCAACAGTATGTCGGTGCGGTATGTTAACCTGATTGGGTTAACCGAAAAACAAAAAGGTATTCATGTATATGCCAATCGGGGCACCAGTGGTATTGACGGATGTACCAGTACTACGGTGGGGCATACATTAAATAGCGATGTACCCAACTTTTTGATTACGGGCGATCTTGCCTTCTTTTATGATCGCAATGCATTCTGGCATAATTATGCATTGCCCAATTTGCGCGTAGTCGTTATTAACAACCATGGTGGAGTTATTTTTAATCTGATTGACGGCCCGGGTCAGGTTGCTGCAAAGGACGAGTTTTTTGTTACCCGACAAAACCTTTCTGCCGATCATCTTACCCGCGAGTTTGGTTTTGTTCATTTACCGGTTTCTACTCCATCCGAACTTAATGCTGCATTGAAAGAGTTTCTTACTTTTGATGGCCGTACCAAAATTTTAGAAATTAAAAGTAATCAGGCGGATGCAACAACCGCTTTTCAGGAATTTAAACATAGTATAAAAAATAGTTATGACGCTTAAATACGATTGGAAACCCGTTAAAGAATACAAGGAAATTCTGTTTCATAAATACGAGGGAATTGCCCGTATTAGTATTAACCGGCCCGAGGTACACAATGCATTTACACCGCTAACGGTGCAGGAAATGATTGATGCCATGTTGATTTGTCGTGAAGATGCTGAGGTGGGTGTAATCATACTTACCGGAGAAGGGGGCAACGCATTTTGTAGTGGTGGCGATCAAAGTGTACGCGGGCATGGAGGTTATGTTGGCAGCGATACGGTTCCTCGCCTGAATGTGCTGGATCTGCAAAAAATAATTCGCTCTATTTCAAAACCAGTAATTGCAGCCGTTACCGGATGGGCCATTGGTGGCGGGCATGTATTGCACGTTGTGTGCGACTTGAGTATTGCAGCTGAAAATGCCCGCTTCGGGCAAACCGGTCCAAAAGTAGGCAGCTTTGATGGTGGCTTTGGCGCATCGTACCTGGCCCGAATTGTTGGACAAAAAAAAGCGCGCGAAATCTGGTACCTGTGCGATCAGTACGATGCACAGGAAGCACTGGACATGGGCCTGGTAAACAAAGTTGTTCCACTTGATAAACTGGAAGAAACGTATGTGCTGTGGGCAAAGAAAATTCTAAAGAAAAGTCCGTTGGCTATTCGCATGCTCAAGTGTGCCTTCAATGCCGAGTTGGATGGTCAGGCTGGTATTCAGGAACTGGCAGGAAACGCCACACTTTTATATTATCTGAGCGATGAAGCAAAAGAAGGTAAGAATGCCTTTCTGGAAAAACGCGAGCCCGATTTTTCGAAGTTTCCAAAATTTCCTTAAACCAACAGCAACCCATGCCCTGGTTACTGGAAAACGATACACGACATACGTTTGAAGAATTGAAAACACATGTGGCTGAATCTTCAGCCACACGTTTTTGTAACGAATGGCTAAACGGAAAAACTGATTTTCAATTGCAAACATCCGGCTCAACCGGAATCCCCAAACAAATTCGCGCTACACGCGAACAGTTGAAAGCAAGTGCCCGCATTACAGCACACTATCTGAACCTGAAGCCGGAACAAACTGCATTGGTTTGCCTGGACATTACGTTTATTGCCGGACTGATGATGTTGGTACGTGCCCTGGAAGTGGGCATGAATATAATTGTTACCCCACCGGAAGCGAACCCGCTACAAGTTCTTGCAGATGAAATACCTGTTGACTTTGCTGCTCTTGTACCTTACCAGGTGGAGGCCATCTTAAAATCGCCACAGCGTAAAAAATTGAATACCATAACGAATGTAATTATTGGCGGAGCCCCGCTGCTTGCGCAAACCAAAGTTGAATTAAAAGCTTTTACAAATAATATGTATGCCACCTATGGCATGACCGAAACCCTTACTCACATAGCAATGCAAAAACTCTCCGGGCAAACCGAAGATACATTCCATGTACTGCCCGGTTTTAGAATTGGAAAAGACGATAGAGGGTGCCTGTCCATTCAGGCTGCACACCTGGGCAGCGAACCCATTATTACGAACGATCTTG
>Ga0116144_10002524_pt1 | contig 19632 bp, 18 predicted proteins | sample AD_UKC035_MetaG_FD_89746 | JGI IMG/M metagenome (GOLD analysis project Ga0116144, IMG submission 89746) | Active sludge microbial communities of municipal wastewater-treating anaerobic digesters from USA - AD_UKC035_MetaG | ecosystem: Engineered > Bioreactor > Anaerobic > Digestate | place: USA...
TATCTCTCGGTGCCGGTGGGCCTGGCGCTGCTGTGCCTACAGGCGGCAAGCGAACTCGTGCTCGTGCTGACGCGGCGCGCGCTTCCCTTCAACCTGCGGCCCGACGAAGGCCTTTAGGCATGGCGCGATGAGTCCGCTGGCGATCGGCCTGCTCATCTTCGCGGTGACGACCGCGATGCTCGCCACCGGCATGCCGATCGCGTTCGCGCTCGGCGCGGTCTCGCTCGTCTTCATGTTCATCTTCGACGGCTGGGAGAGCGTGCACTTCGTCCCCGAGACGATCTTCGGCGGCCTCAACGACTTCACGCTCGTCTCGCTGCCGATGTTCATCGTGATGGGCGCGGCGGTGGCCGGCTCGCGTGCCGGCAGCGACCTCTACGAGGCGCTCTCGCGCTGGCTGCACAAAGTGCCCGGATCGCTCGTCGTCTCCAACCTCGGTGCCTGCGCGCTCTTCTCGGCGCTTTCGGGCTCGTCGCCCGCGACCTGCGCGGCGATCGGCAAGATGGGCATCCCGGAGATGCGCAAGCGCGGCTACGACGCCGATCTGGCCACGGGCGCCATCGCCGCGGGCGGCACGCTCGGGATCCTGATCCCGCCCAGCATCACGATGATCCTCTACGGCATCGCCTCCGAGACCTCGATCGGGCGGCTCTTCGTCGCCGGCATCCTGCCCGGGATCATGCTCGTGGCGCTCTTCATGGCCTGGGCGATCTTCCTGAGCTGGAAGCGCGGGACGAAGCTGGCCGACCACGGCCGCGTCTATTCGTGGCGCGAGCAGCTCGAGCTGCTGCCACGGCTGCTGCCCTTCATCGCCGTCATCGTCGGCGTCGTCTACGCGCTCTACGGCGGCATCGCGACACCTTCGGAGGCGGCAGGGGTCGGCGCGATGCTGTGCCTCGTGATGGTCGTCGTGATCTACCGCGTCTGGCGACCGCGCGCGCTGTGGGCCATCCTGCGCGACTCGCTGCGCGAATCGGTGATGCTGATGATGATCATCGGCACCTCGATCCTCTTCGGCTACATGATGAGCTCGCTGCAGGTGACGCAGTCGGTGGCCGAATCGATCGCGGCGATGCAGGTCAACCGCTGGGTCGTGATGGCGGCGATCAACGTCATGCTGCTGGTGGCCGGCTGCTTCCTGCCGCCGGCGGCGATCATCCTGATGACGACTCCGATCCTGATGCCGGTGATCACCGCCGCGGGCTTCGACCCGATCTGGTTCGGCGTGATCCTGACGATCAACATGGAGCTGGGCCTGATCACGCCGCCGGTGGGCCTGAATCTCTTCGTCATCAACGGCATCGTTCCGGACGTGCGCCTGCCCACCGTGCTGCGCGGCGCCTTCCCCTTCATGCTGTGCATGGTCGTGGCGATCCTGATCCTGTGCGTGTTCCCCGAGATCGCGACTTGGCTGCCGGCCAAGGTCATGGGTTGAGCGCCACCGCCGCCCAGCCGCTGCGCCGATGACGCCACGCATCCTCGTCACCGGTGCCGGCGGCTACCTGGGCTCGCAGCTCGTGGCTGCGCTCGCGCAGCGCGAGGGCGATGCCGGCAGGCTGCTCGCCGTCGACGTGCGCCCGCCGCGCGCAGACCTGCCCGCCGGCGTCGCCTACGCGCAGATGGACGTGCGCGCGCCCGAGCTCAGGGCACTCTTCGTCGAGCACCGGCCCGAGGTCGTCGTGCACCTGGCGTCGATCGTCACGCCGGGGCCGGGCAGCGACCGCGCCTTCGAGTACTCGGTCGACGTCGGCGGCAGCGAGAACGTCCTGCGCGCCTGCGCTGCGGCCGGCGTGCGGCGGCTCATCGTCAGCTCGAGCGGTGCCGCCTACGGCTACCACGCCGACAACCCGGCCTGGATCACCGAAGACCAGCCGCTGCGCGGCAACGAGAGCTTCGCCTACGCGCACCACAAGCGCCTCGTCGAGGAGATGCTCGCGCGCGCGCGGCAGGACACGCCGCAGCTCGAGCAGGTGGTCTTTCGCATCGGCACCATCCTCGGCGAGCGCGTGGCCAACCAGATCACGGCGCTCTTCGACAAGCCGCGGCTGCTGGCGATCCAGGGCAGCGACAGCCCCTTCGTCTTCGTCTGGGACCAGGACGTCGTCGGCGCGATCCTGCGCGCGATCGACGATGGCCCGCCCGGCGTCTACAACCTCACAGGCGATGGCGCCCTGACCCTGCCGCAGATCGCCGAGCGCCTGGGCAAGCGCTGCCTGGTGCTGCCCGCGGGCCTGCTGCGCACGGCGCTGGCGCTGCTCAAGTCGCTGGGCCTCACGCGCTACGGGCCCGAGCAGGTCGACTTCCTGCGCTACCGACCGGTGCTGGCCAACACGCGGCTGAAGACGGTGTTCGGCTACACGCCCAGGCTGAGCTCGGGCGAGGTGTTCGATCTCTACCTCGTGGCACGGAACGCGCGCAAGGCCTAGACCGTTCGCCCGGAGTCGGCAGCGCGCTGCGCCAGCCAGTCGAGCACGCCCTGCCCGGCCACGGCGCCGGTCGACAGGCAGGCGGTGAGCAGGTAGCCGCCGGTCGGCGCCTCCCAGTCCAGCATCTCGCCGGCCACGAACACGCCGGGGAGGGCGCGCAGCATCAGCCGCTCGTCGACCGCGGCGAGGTGCACGCCGCCACCGCTGCTGATCGCTTCCTCGATCGGGCGCGGGCGCCGCACGGTGATCGGCAAGGCCTTGATGCGCGCCGCGAGCCACGCCGGCTCGTTCATCGCCGCGCGCTCGCTTGGCGGCACGCCTTCCCACAGCAGCGCGGCCTTGGCGCCGTCGAGCTTGAGCCGCGTCTTCAGGTGCGTGGCCAGCGAGCGGCGCCCGCGCGGGTGCGCCAGTTCGGCCTGCACCCAGGCCTGTTCGCGCGCAGGCAGCAGGTCCAGCGTGAACGTCGCCTGCCCGTCGCGCGCGATCGCCTCGCGCAGCGCCGCCGAGGCCGCATAGACGAGACTGCCTTCGACGCCGCTCTCGGTGAGCACGAACTCGCCCTCCTGGCGTACGACGCGGCCGTCCGGCTCGGTCCAGGTGATCGCGACCGACTTCAGCGGCGCACCGGCGTGGCGGCTGGCGAGATGTTCGCTCCAGCCGACATCGAAGCCGCAGTTGGAGGGCACCAGCGGCGCGAGCGCGACGCCGCGCGCGGCCAGCAGCGGCACCCAGGCGCCGTCCGAGCCCAGACGCGGCCAGCTCGCGCCGCCGAGCGCCAGCACCGTGGCCGCCGCGTGCACGCGCGACTCCCCCTGCGGCGTCGAAAAGCGCAGCGCACCGTCATCGGTCCACCCGAGCCAACGGTGGCGCATGTGCAGCCGCAGCCCGCGCGCGCGCAGGCGCTGAAGCCAGGCGCGCAGCAGCGGTGCGGCCTTCACCTCGGCGGGGAAGACGCGCCCCGAGCTGCCGACGAAGGTCTGCACGCCAAGCCCCGCGGCAAACGCGCGCGCCTCGTCGGCTCCGAAACGCTCGAGATGCGGCCGCAGCCAGTCGGCGGCGTCACGATAGCGCGCGACGAAGGGCTCGAAGGCTTCGCTGTGCGTGAGGTTGAGCCCGCCCTTGCCTGCCAGCAGGAACTTGCGTCCAACGCTGGGCATCGCGTCGAAGAGCTCGACGCTGATCCCCGCGTCGCACAGCAGCTCGGCGGCCATCAGGCCCGCCGGTCCGCCGCCGATCACGGCCGCCGCCGGCGCGCTCATCGCCGGGCGTCGCCTTGCCGCCGGATGCGGCGAACGGCAGGCCTGCGCTTCACCCCCTGTACGCGATGACCCAGGGCAGGATCTCGAACTGGAGCAGGCCCGATTCGACGGCCGGATCGGTCAGCGCGTGCATGCGCAGCGTGTCCTCGTCGAGCCCGGCCCTGAAGATCATCAGGCCGCCGCCGGTCGCGTCGGCGAACGGCCCCCCCATCACGACCAGCCCCTGCCGGGCGAGCTCCGCGTAGTGGGCCTCGTGCTCGCGCACGCCCAGTTGCTGGGTCAGCGGCAGACCGGGTTCCCATGCGGGTCCGGGGCTGTGGAGGATCACGAAGCAGCGTTCGGACATGGACAGGCGCGGATCTGAATGCGGCAGATGCTGTGACTGTAGGCGATCCGTCGCGGCACAGGCACCTCGTCGCGGCGATCGTCGGGGTCTCGGGTCTCCATGAGCCCAACCGGTGCATCGGCAGCGACGGCACGCCCGGCCAGTGCCTGCGCTGCAGAATCGGCAGCAATCTCCGCCATTCAGGAAGGCCGATGATCGCCCCACTGCTGAACCGACGCTCGGGACCAAGCCCCGATCGCAAGAGCGGCCCCGCCGAACGCGACTGGCGGCAGGCAAGCGCACAGGAGCTCGTCGAACACATCCGCCACGAGCACCATGACCGCATCCGCGAGCGGCTGCCCGAGCTCGTTCGCCTGGCGCAGCGGGTCGAGCTCGTGCACGCGGCAAGGCCGGACTGCCCGCGCGGCCTGTGCGCCGAGCTGGCAGGCTTGCACGCGGCCTTGCACACGCACCTGAAGCGGGAGGAGCGCGTGCTCTTCCCGCAACTGCAGATGGGCCTCTCGCCCGAACTCGCGCCGCTGATCGCGCAGATGCGCAGCGAGCACGAGACGCAGCGCGACGCGCTTGGGCGCATCGGCCATCTGACGCGCGACCTGGCGCTGCCCGAGGACGCTTGCAGCAGCTGGGAAGCGCTAGTCCTCGACCTGCGCACGCTGCGCGACGCGCTGGAGCAAAGCATCCGCCTCGAGGACGAGGTGCTTTATCAGGGTCTCACCGCAGCCCGCACCGGCGGCTGCAGCGCCAGCGGCGGCGGTTGTGCCTGCGCCGGCACCGCGGGCTGAAGAGACCTTCCCGCCGCCGCGCTGGAACGCGCGGCTGCTGCTGACGCAGCCGCACCGGCTGTGCTTTGCCGCAGCGGGGCTGGTCTGGGCCGCAAGCGCCTGCTTCTGGGGGCTGGCGCTGCTCTTGCCGCCGCCCGCCGCGGCCGGCGTACCGGCCACGACCCTGCACGCGCTCGCCTTCACGCTCGGGCCGATGCCGCTCTTCTTCGCCGGCTTCCTGTTCACCAGCGCGCCCAAGTGGTTGCGCCGGCCGGAACTCGCCACCGCGGCGCTCGCGCCGGGTGTGGGCGCGGTGGTGACGGGATGGCTGCTGGCGCTGGCGATCGGCCCCTGGTCCTCGGTCGCTGCCGGGCTCGGGCTCGTGCTCTGTGCACTGGGCTGGGCCGTTCTGTGGCTGCAGCTCGTCTCGCTGCGGCGGGGCGCGACGCGACCCTCGCGCCACTTCGACGCCATCGCCACGGTCTGCGGGCTGGTCGTGCTGGCGCTGGCTGCCGCTGCGCTGGCGCTGCTGCGTGAACGCCCCGACGCTGCACGCGAGCTCGCGCGGACCGCGTTCTGGGCTGCGGTGCTGCCGGTGTTCCTGCTGGCTTCGCACCGCCTGCTGCCCTTCCTCTCGCACGCCGACGCTCCGCAACCCGATCGCGACGACCCGCAGCGCGACGCCTGGTGGGTGCCGGCGCTGCCGCTGGCAGCCAGCGTGCTGCAGGCGCTGGCCTCGTGGTCCGGGCTCGACCCCGAGCTCGCAGCCCGCGCCTGGCCGATCCATGTGCTGCTGCCGGGGGCTGCCGGACTGCTGACGCTGTGGCTTGCACTGCGTTGGGCCTCGCACCCGGCGACGCGATCGCCGCTGCTGCACCTGCTGCTGCGCGCCTTTGCCTGGTCGGGTGCCGCCTGGATCGCGCTGGCGATATCGGCCCTGCCGCTGCTGCCCCCGAGTCTGCATGCCGCGTTCGAGGCTGCGGCCCTGCACGCGATGGCGCTGGGCTTTGCCGGCGGCACCATGCTGGCGATGGTCAGCCGCCTGAGCGCGGCGCAGGCCGGACAGAGCCAGGCCGTCGACCGCCTGGCGCGCAGGCTCGAAGGCCTGCTGCAGCTGCTGCTGGCCGCGCGGCTGCTGGCGGCCTTCGTTCCGGCGACGGCAGCGTGGGCCCTGCCGCTTGCTGCGCTGCTCTGGGCCGGGCTTGCGCTCGCCTGGCTCCGGCGGCACGGAGGACTGGCTGGCCGGCCCCGGACCAGGCCGGCAGGCGCGGCGCGAAGGAAGGCATCGGCACCCGCACCGGATCGTCTTTCGGCGAGTGATCGCGGCCTCGGCGGAAAATGAGGGCATGCGCCCATTGCCCACCCCCTCGACGATTCCCACGACATGAGCCGGAGCGACCCTGCAACGAGCCGCGGCATCGACAAGCGGCCCCTTTTCTCGCTGGCCTGGCTGCCGGCACCGCTGCGCGGCGTCATCGCGCTGGTGCTGCTGCTCACCAACACCCTCTTCTGGTGCGTGCTGCTCTTTGGCCTGGCGATTCCTCGCCTGCTGCTGCCCTGGCCCGCGGCGCGGCGCAGGCTCGACCCGGTGCTCAACGGCATGGCCACCTGCTGGATCGCCGGCAACAAGGCCTGGATGCGGCTGACGCAGCCCACCCGCTGGGACGTCGAGGGCGACGAGAGCGACGAGGGCTACTCGACGCGAAGCTGGTACCTCGTGGTCTGCAACCACCAGAGCTGGGTCGACATCTTCGTGCTGCAGTACGTGCTGAACCGGCGCATCCCGATGCTCAAGTTCTTCCTCAAGCAGGAACTGCTGTACGTGCCGATCATGGGTCTGGCCTGGTGGGCGCTGGACTTCCCGTTCATGCGGCGCCACTCCGAGGAGGTGCTGCGGCGCAATCCGCAGAAGCGCCAGGAGGATCTGGACGCAGCCCGCCGCGCCTGCGCCAAGTTCGCGCTCGCGCCCACGAGCGTGATGAACTTCGTCGAAGGCACGCGCTTCACGCCGGCCAAGCATGCCGCCGCGGGCGGACGCTGGACGCATTTGCTGCCGCCCAAGGCCGGCGGCCTGGCGATGGCGGCGGCGGTGCTCGGCGAGCGCTTCGAGGCGCTCGTAGACGCGACCATCGTCTATCCGTACGGCGCCCCGAGCTTCTGGGATTTCCTCTGCGGACGCGTGCCGCGGATCGTCGTTCGCATCCAGCGGCAGGAGATCCCGGCCGACTGCCGACGCAGCGACGGCGCGATGGATTCCCCGTTCCGCAAGCGCGTGCACCGCTGGCTGCTTTCGCTCTGGGATCAGAAGGACCGGCAGATCGAAGCCCTCCTCGCCGGGGGAGCGGGACCGCTTGCAGCCGCTCCGGGCCAGACGGTGCCGGCCGCGGATCGGCCCGCGTAGGTGCGCACGGCCAGGCCCGCTCTTCGGCTCAAGCCGCGGCGCAGGCCGCCGATATGCGGGACATCGCTCCCGGCGCCGGGGCGGCAAGGCCGGCGCCGGACCCGCCGCATCGATCGAAAGGTCACGAATGGATTCGTCTTCGAGCCTGTTCCTGGGTGTCGCACTCGTCGCCCTCGTCGGATCTCTGGGCTTCTGGCTCGTGCTGCGGCACTCTGCGCGCGACGCCGAACGGCGCCAGCGCGACCAGGCGCTGGCCGCCGCAAGCCTCTATACGCCGGCCGAACGGCTGCCGGCCTACGGCATCGAGCCCGATCCCTGCGCCCCGGGCCTCACCGACGGCGAGCGCGTGCAGGCCATGCGTGACCTGCTGCTGCGCGGCGATCTGCACAGCGAGAACGCCAACCCGCATGCCGTCAACGACGCCGCGTTCGCGCCGACGCAGCCGATGGAACCGATGGAACCGATGGACCCCGGACCGACGACCTCGCCGATGGCCTGGAAACCGACGCAGCCGTTCGTCGACACCGATGCCTACGTACAGCCGCGCACACGGCGCTTCGAGGCGCTGGACGAAGCCGGCGACGATCGCGAGCACATCACGATCTGAGCACGCGGCCCGAGGGCTAGGGGCTCCACGGCATCGCGCGCGCCAGCACCGCGCCGACATCGACGCGCTTGGGCAGCGCACCGAAGACGTCCGAAGCCTGCCCGATGCGGCCGACGCAGAAGGCGTCGAACACCGCCGGCGGCGCGCTGTGCTGCAGCAGCGCTGCCTGCATCAGCAGCGCGAGGTCGCGCGCCAGCGTGCGCGCCTCGGTCTCGGTCACGTCCCCGTCCAGCCCCTTGCGCACGCGCTCGCCGAGGCGTTCGACGTCGGCGTGTGCGGCACGCGCGACCGCGGTTTCGTGCATCACGACGTCCAGCACCGGCCCCTTGCGCAGCGCGCGCAGCAGGTCCAGCGACTGGATGTTGCCCGCGCCCTCCCAGATGCTGTTGACCGGCATCTCGCGGTAGATGCGCGCCATCACGCCCTGGCCACCCTCCTCGACGTAGCCGTTGCCGCCCAGGCACTCCATCGCCTCCTGGCCCAGCGCCGCACCACGCTTGCAGATCCAGAACTTGGCGATCGGCGTCAGCACGCGACGCATCACCGCCTCGACGCCGTCCGGGTCCTGCCCGTGCTCGGTGCGGTCGACCGCGCGCGCCAGGCGCATCGCCAGGGCCGTTGCCGCCTCGCTCTCGAGCGCCATGTCGGCGAGCACGTTTCGCATCAGCGGCTGGTCGATCAGCCGCTGCCCGAAGGCCTTGCGCTGCGTGCAGTGGTGCAGCGCGATCGACAGCGCCTGGCGCATCAGCCCTGAGGTGCCGAGCGCGCAGTCCAGCCGTGTCAGCGCCCCCATCGCCAGGATCTGCGGCACGCCGCGCCCCTCCTCGCCGACCAGCCACGCGCTGGCGCGGTCGAACTCGACCTCGCTGCTGGCGTTGGCCTTGTTGCCGAGCTTGTCCTTCAGGCGCTGGATGGCGATCGCGTTCACGCTGCCGTCGGGCAGGAGGCGCGGCATGAAGAAGCAGGAGAGGCCGCCTGCGGACTGCGCAAGGACGAGGAAGGCGTCGCTCATCGGCGCCGAGAGGAACCACTTGTGGCCGGTGATCGCGAAGCGTCGACCCCAGGCGTCCTCGCCATCGGCCTCGGCGCGCGCGGTGTTGCTGCGCACGTCGGAGCCGCCCTGCTTCTCGGTCATGCCCATGCCGAGCGTGGCCGCACTCTTGCCCGCGACCGGCAGGAAGCGCGGGTCGTAGCGATCGCTCGTGATCTTGTCGCCCCAGTCGGCCATCACGCCGGCATTGGCGCGCAGCGCCGGCGTCACCGCATAGCTCATCGACACCGGGCACAGCACCGAGGGCTCGGCCTCGGTGAAGAGCATGAAGGCGGCGGCGCGTTCGATGTGGCCGCCCGGCCCCTGCGCCCACGGCGCGCCGTGCAGGCGCTGGCGCAGCGCCGAGGCCATCAGCGCGTGGTAGCTGGGGTGGAACTCGACCTGGTCGATGCGCCGCCCGCAGGCGTCGAAGGTCTGCAGCTGCGGCAGATTCGTGTTGGCCAGGCGCGCGTGCATCTGCATCTCGGCGCTGCCGGCCTCGGCGCCGAAGGCCGCGAAGCGCGCGGCGTCGAAACCCGGGTGATGCCAGTGCAGCGCGTCCTGCAGCGGCCGGTTGGCCTCGAACAGGTTGACGCCCGCGAACGGTGCGGCCTGGTTGAGGACCTCATGCGTCCCGTGGGTCGCGTGAGGAGCCTGGGTCGGGTGGGTCTCTGGGGTCATGAGGATCTCCGCGTGCGTCGTCGCCAATTGCATCCAGCTTGCCCGGATCGCGCCCGGCGTCAAGCCCGCTCGTCAAGCACGGCCTGCAATGCGTCGCACTGCAGGGGCAGCGTCGTGATCGATGCCTCAGGGCACTCAGGGCCGCAGCGCGGTCACCGCCATCGTCGCCGAGGCCTTCATCACCAGCGAGCGCTCGCCGCCGCGCTCGGCGTAGACCTCGGCCTCCGTGAAACAGAGCGTGCGCCCGTGCTTGAGCACCCAGGCGTGACAGACCAGCCGCTCGCCGCTGGCCGAGCGCAGCAGGCTCGTCTTGAGCTCGGCGGTCAGCACGAGGCGCTCGGTTCCGGCCAGCGACTGCGCCGCCCCACCCATCGTGTGATCCGCCATGCTCGCCATCACGCCGGCGTGCACGACGCCGCTGTGCTGCAGGTGCCGCGGCGCGATCGCCATTTCGGTCGTCACGCGCCCGGGGTTCACCTCGATCGGCACGACGCCGAGCTCGCGCATGAAGGGCGCGGTGTCGAAGATCCGCCGCGCCAGCTCCAGGTCGTCCGCCATGCCCGTGCCCGCCGCTCCTGGACTCGCCGCTCTGGTGCCCGGATCAGAGGACTTCGAAGACACCGGCCGCGCCCATGCCGCCACCGATGCACATCGTGACGCAGACGCGCCTGGCGCCGCGGCGGCGGCCCTCGATCAGCGCGTGACCGGTGAGGCGCTGCCCGCTCATGCCGTAGGGATGGCCGATCGCGATCGCGCCGCCGTTGACGTTGAGCCGCTCCATCGGGATCCGCAGCCGGTCGGCGCAATAGAGCACCTGCACCGCGAAGGCCTCGTTGAGCTCCCAGAGGTCGATGTCGTCGACGCCGAGCCCGAGCCGCTGCAGCACCTTGGGCACCGCGAACACCGGGCCGATGCCCATTTCGTCGGGTTCGCAGCCCGCGACCGCGAAGCCGAGGAAGCGGCCGAGCGGGCGCAGTCCCTTGCGCTCGGCGTAGGACTCGCTGACGACGACGCAGGCGCCGGCACCGTCGCTGAACTGGCTCGCGTTGCCCGCGGTGACGACCCCACCCGGAACCGCCGGGCGGATGTCCTTGATGCCCTCGTAGGTCGTTCCCGGGCGCAGACCCTCGTCGACGCTGACCGTCAGCTCCTTGCTGCGCAGGCCCAGCACCGGATCGGCCACGCCCGCCGTCACCGTCACCGGCACGATCTCGTCCTTGAAGAGGCCCTGCTCCTGCGCGGCGCAGGCCTTCTGCTGGCTTTCGGCGCCGTAACGGTCCATGCGCTCCTTCGGGATCGCGTAGCGCTTGGCGACGGTCTCCGCGGTCTGCAGCATCGGCCAGTAGATCTCGGGCTTGTGCTCGGCGAGCCAGGCGTCCTCGAACATGTGGCGGTTCATCTCGTTCTGCACGCAGGAGATGCTCTCGACACCGCCGGCCACGAACACCTCGCCCTCGCCGCCGGCGATGCGCTGCGCCGCCAGCGCGATCGTCTGCAGGCCGCTCGAGCAGAAGCGGTTGATCGTGATGCCGCTCGTGCTCACCGGCAGGCCGGCGCGCAGCGCCACCTGGCGTGCGATGTTCCAGCCGGTGGCGCCCTCGGGCGTGGCGCAGCCCATCAGCACGTCCTCGACCGCTTCGGGCTCGATGCCGGCACGCTGCACCGCGGCCTGCACCGCCAGCCCGCCGAGCGTGGCGCCATGCGTCATGTTGAAGGCGCCCTTCCAGCTCTTGGCCAGCGGCGTGCGGGCGGTGGAGACGATGACGGCTTGGCTCATGGCTTGCGTGCTCCGTGGGGGTTCATCGGGTTCATTGCGCGGCCTGCTCGAGCAGGCGATGGTAGAAGCGCACCATGTCGACGAGCTGGTCGACGGCGATGCGCTCGTTGGTGCCGTGCGGGCGCTTCAGGTCCTCGCTGTCGAAGCGGATCGGCATGAAACGGTAGCTGGCATCCGAGATCCCATCGAAGTGGCGCGCATCCGAGGCCGCGAGCATCAGCCCCGGCGCGACCACCGCGTCGGGGAAGACATCGCGCACCGCGCGCTCGATCAGCCGGAAGGAATCCGAGTGCGAGGTCGAGAGCCGCGAGGGGTTGAAGCCCCCGCCGTGCAGGCGGATCTCGATCGCGTCGTCGGCGACGATGCGCCGGACCTCGGCCCGCACCGACTCGATCGTGTCGCCGGGGAGGATGCGGAAATTCACGACGGCGGTGGCGCTTCCCGGCAGCACGTTCTCCTTGACGCCGGCCGAGAGCATCGTCATCGCCGTCGTCGTGCGCAGCATCGCGTTGGTCGCCGCACCCTTGGCGAGCATGCGCTCGACGAGCGGCCTGGTGAGCCACAGGTTGGAGAGCGCCAGGCGCTGGCCGAAGGGCATCTCGGGCGCAATCGCCTCGAACATCTCGGCCGCGGCACCCTGGATGCCGCCCGGCAGCGGCTGCGCGTCCAGCCGCGCCAAGGCCGCGGCCAGGCGCCCGACCGCGCCCTGGCCCGGGCCCGGCGGCATCGACGAGTGGCCGGGCGGCGCGGTGGCGACCAGTTCGAGCGAGACCGAACCCTTCTCGGCCAGCCCGATCAGCGCCACGGGCTTGTCGATGCCCGGCATCACGCCGTGGGTGACGACGAGGCCTTCGTCCAGCACCCAGTCCAGGCGCACGCCGCGCTCGCGCAGCAGCTTGACGATCTGCACCACACCCTGCTCGCCGCCGATCTCCTCGTCGTGGCCCGAGACGAGATAGATCGTGCGCCGCGGCTTGACGCCGGCCTTCAGCAGCATCTCCAGCGCCTCGAGCTGCGTCACCAGGTTGCTCTTGTCGTCGAGCGTCCCGCGGCCCCACACAAAGCCGCCCTCGACGACGCCGCCGAAAGGCGGATGCGTCCAGCTCGACTCGGTGTCGGCCGCCACCGGGACCACGTCCTGGTGCGCCATCAGCGCCACGGGCTTGAGCGCCGGGTCGCTGCCCTTCCAACTGAAGAGCAGGCTGTGGGCGCCGACGACTTCGGGCGCGAGTTCGGCGAAGACGCGCGGGTAGCGCTCGCGCAGCAGCGCGTGCAGCGCGTCGAACTCGGCGTCCACGCCGGGCACCGGTTTCTCGCCACTGACCGTCTTCGCGCGCACCGCCGCGGCCATCGTCCGCACGACGCCGTCGCGGTCGACCGCCAGCGCCGGCGCCGGCGCAACTTCGAGCTGGCGCGAGCCCTGGCGCAGCGTGTTGGCCACGAGCGCCAGCGCGAGCAGCAGCACGGCCGCCAGCAGGAAGAGGAGGAAACGCTTGATCATGATTGCGGTCTCGTGCGGTCTCGATCGGGTCGCTGCGCTGCGGTCAGCCTTGCCGCGTCCGGCTGCCAGGCGGCATCGCTGCGGCAGCCGCCCTCATCCGGTGAAGCTGCCGCCCTGTTCGGCCAGGCGCGTCAGCAGCGGCGCCGGCTCCCAGAAGCGTGCATCATCGTGCGGGTTGCGCGCAAAGCGCCGGCAGGCCTGCACGATGTTGAAGAGACCGACCTGGTCCGCGTAGCACATCGGGCCGCCGCGATGCAGCGGAAAGCCGTAGCCGGTGAGGTAGACCATGTCGATGTCGCTGGCCTTGCTGGCGATGCCGTCCTCGAGAATGCGCGCGCCCTCGTTGACGAGGCTGTAGACGAGGCGCTGCACGATCTCGTCGTCGCTGATCGCCCGCGGCTCGATGACGATCGCGCGGCGATGCTTGTCCAGCAGCTCGAGCACCACCGGAGAGACGATCGCATCGCGCCGGCCGGGCTTGTAGTCGTACCAGCCGGCACCGGTCTTCTGCCCGAAGCGCCCGAGCTCGCAGAGCTGGTCGGCGCTCGCGCTGTACTTCATCCCGGGGTGTTCGAGTGCGCGGCGCTTGCGGATCGCCCAGGCGATGTCGTTGCCCGCGAGGTCGCTCATGCGGAAGGGCCCCATCGCGAAGCCGAAGCGCTCGATCGCGCGGTCGACCTGCTGCGGCGTCGCCCCTTCATCGAGCAGGAAGCCGGCCTGCCGGCTGTACTGCTCGATCATGCGGTTGCCGATGAAGCCGTCGCAGACGCCGGCGACCACCGCGGTCTTGCGGATCCGCCGCGCCAGCTGCATCACCGTCGCGAGCACGTCCTTGGCGGTCTTCTCGCCGCGCACCACCTCCAGCAGCTTCATGATGTTGGCCGGGCTGAAGAAGTGCATCCCGAGCACGTCCTGCGGCCGCTTCGTGAAACCGGCGATGCGGTTCACGTCCAGCGTGCTCGTGTTGGTCGCCAGGATCGCGCCGGGCTTGCAGCTGGCATCCAGCCGCTCGAAGACCTGACGCTTGACGTCCATCTCCTCGAAGACGGCCTCGATCACGAGATCGACGTCGCGAAGCTCGTCGTAGGACAGCGTCGGCGACAGCAGCGCCATGCGCTGCTCGAGCTTGTCCTGCGCGAGCCTGCCCTTCTTCACCTGCCCTTCGTAGTTGCGGCGCATCGTCGCGACCCCGCGGTCGAGCGCTTCCTGCCTGGTCTCGAGCAGCACCACCGGGATGCCGGCGTTCAGGAAGTTCATCGTGATGCCGCCCCCCATCGTGCCGGCACCGATGACCCCGACCTTCTCGATCCGGCGCGTGGGCGTGTCCTCGGGGACGTCCGGGATCTTGCTCGCCGCGCGTTCGCCGAAGAAGGCGTGGCGCAGCGCCTTGCTCTCGGGCGTGAGCATCAGCGCGAGGAAGGTCTGCAGCTCGTAGGCCAGTCCTTCGTCGATCGTGCGCGCCTTGACCGCCTGCTCGACGCAGTCGACGCAGCGCGCCGGCGCCGGGAAGTGGCGCGACATCGCCTTGGCGGTGTTGCGGGCGAACTGAAAGTAGGCGTCGGCGTTCGGGTGTGTGGCCTTCAGCGCGCGCACGAGCGGCAGCGGGCGCGCGGCCGCGATGCCCTCGGCGAAGGCGACGGCGCCCGCGAGGAAGTCACCCTCGATCAGGCGGTCGATCAGCTTCTGGCCCGGCAGCGCGGCCAGGCGCTCGCTGGCCACCGGCTCGCCGCTGACGATCATGTTCAGCGCGGTCTCTACGCCGAGCACGCGCGGCAGGCGCTGCGTGCCGCCGGCGCCGGGGACGAGGCCGATCTTCACTTCGGGCAAGCCGATCTTCGTGCCGGGCGCGGCGACGCGGTAGTGGCAGGCCAGCGCCAGCTCCAGGCCCCCACCCATCGCGACGGAGTGCAGTGCCGCGACGACGGGCTTTTCCATCGCCTCGACCAGCTTGATCAGCGAGAGCAGGTTGGGCTCGGTCACCGCCTTCTGCGTGCCGAACTCCCGCAGGTCGGCGCCGCCGGAGAACGCCGTTCCGGCACCGGTGAGCACCACGGCCTGGATCGCCGCGTCGCCGGCCGCGCGCTCCAGGCCCTGAGCCAGCGCCTGCCGCGTCGCAAGGCCCAGGCCGTTGACGGGCGGATTGTCCAGCGTGATCACGGCCACGGCGCCGCGCACCTCGTATCTCGCGCTCACCGGCGTCTCCTCGAAAAAAATAGAACACTCGTTCGATTCTAGGCAATCGTACGGCGGCAGCCGGCGCTTGCCGAGCGAATCGCGGACACCACCGGCCCACCCCCCGATTCGAGGGGTCCGACGCGTCTGCGCGTGCCTTCCAGCACGGGGGCAATGCCTCGGGCACGTCGCAGGCGTCCGGCCGCTCGGCAGGGCCCGCGCATCCCGCTATGCTCCGAATCCGTGAAGCCGCACGAACCGCATCCGCACGACGACCCGCGCTACGAGGTGCAGCGCAGCGACGCCGAGTGGCGCGCATGCCTGGACGCCCAGCAGTACCAGGTCGCGCGTCATGCGGCAACCGAACGGCCCTTCAGCGGGCGCTACTGGGACCACTGGGACAGCGGCCGTTATCGCTGCATCGGCTGCGGCACGCCGCTGTTCGAATCGGCGACCAAGTTCGACGCCGGCTGCGGCTGGCCGAGCTACTGGGCGCCGGTGAACGCCGACGTGATCGAGGAAGTGCGCGACGCGAGTCACGGCATGGTGCGCGTCGAGGTGCGCTGCCGCCGCTGCGGTTCGCACCTGGGCCATGTCTTCCCCGACGGCCCGCGACCGACCGGCCTGCGTTACTGCATCAACTCGGCGGCGATCGATTTCGATCCCGCAGGCTGAGGCCCCGGGTCCGGCCCCGAGCGCCACGGTGATCGACTCCCTGCATACCCACGGCGCATGAAGCTACTCTTCGATTTCCTGCCCATCATCCTCTTCTTCGCGACCTACAAGTACGCGGAGTCGCACAAGGAATGGGCCGCGGACTACGCGACGCTGCACCTGGGCGGCCTGGTCGCCGGCGGGACGGTCGGCGCCGAACAGGCGCCGGTGCTGCTGGCCACCGTGGTCGTGATCATCGCGACGCTGGCGCAGGTGCTGTGGCTCAAGGCGCGCCGGCGCAAGATCGACGCGATGCTGTGGGTGAGTCTCGTGCTGATCGTGGTCCTCGGCGGCGCCACGGTCTACTTCCAGAGCGACACCTTCATCAAGTGGAAGCCCACCGGCCTGTACTGGGCGATGGCGCTGGCGCTGGGCCTCGCGCCGCTGGCCGGCAAGAACCTGCTCAAGCTCCTGATGGGCGAGCAGCTGCAATTGCCCGACAGGATCTGGCAACGGCTGAACCTGGCCTGGGTCGGCTTCTTCGTGCTGATGGGCGCACTGAACCTGTGGGTGGCCTACAGTTTCAGCACCGATGCCTGGGTCAACTTCAAGCTCTTCGGCAGCCTGGGACTCACGCTCGTCTTCACGATCGCCCAGGGGCTGGCGCTGGCCCGCTATCTCGATCAACAGCCGCCCGAGGCGAACGCGCCGGGCGAGGAAACCCGATGAACCCGTCCGCCGAACTTCTCGAGCGCATCCTGCGCGAGCACCTGCAACCCGAATCGATCCAGGTGCGCGACGACAGTCACCATCACATCGGCCACGCCGGTGCGCGCGAAGGCGGGCACTACCACGTGCACATCGTCCCCGCCTGCTTCGCCGGCAAGAACCGGGTCGCGCGCCACCGGCTCGTATATGATGCGCTCGGCTCACTGGCCGGGCGCCGCATCCACGCGCTGGCCATCGAAGCCCTGGCGCCCGGCGAGACCTGAGGTCCGCGCCCCCGCGCCGCCCATCCACCCTCGCGGCGCCCTCCCCCTCCCAAGGACTCCAATCGATGAAGCCCAAGACTCCTGCCGTGCGCCGTGCACTGGCGCTGGCCCTCGTGACCCTCCTTGCCGCCGGCGCGGCGCAGGCGCAGAACCTCGCGATCGTCAACGGCAAGCCGGTGCCCAAGGCCCGCGTCGACACCCTCATCCAGCAGGCCGAGAAGGCGGGCCAGGCAGTGACCCCGGAGATGCAGCAACAGGCCCGCGACCAGGTCGTGCTGCGCGAGATCTTCACGCAGGAAGCCGAGCGCCGCGGCCTGCAGACGAGCCCCGATTACCGCGGGCAGATGGAACTGGCGCGGCAGAGCATCCTGATCCGCGCACTCTTCGAGGAGTTCCGCGCCAAGAACCCGATCAGCGACGAGGCGGCACGCGCCGAGTACGACAAGTTCAAGGCGCAGGCGGCCGGGACCGAGTACCACGTGCGCCACATCCTCGTCGAGACCGAGGACGAGGCCAAGGCCCTGATCGCCCAGATCAAGGCCGGCGCGAGCTTCGAGGAACTGGCCAAGAAGGCGTCCAAGGATCCCGGCTCTGCCGCCAACGGCGGCGATCTGGACTTCGCCAAGCCCGACGCCTACGTCAAGGAGTTCAGCGACGCGATGACGCAGCTGAAGAAGGGCGGGATGACCGAGGCGCCGGTGAAGACGCAGTTCGGCTACCACATCATCCGCCTCGATGACACGCGCGAGGCCGAGTTCCCGGATTTCGAATCGGTCAAGGGGCAGATCAAGCAGCGTCTCGAACAGGTCAAGCTGCAGGAGTTCCAGGAGAACCTGCGCAGCAAGGCGAGGACCGACTACAAGTTCGGCTCCTGAGCGCTCCTTCGGGGCATCCCCTCACGCGCCGCCGGCGAACGACGCCGGCGGCCTTTTTTTGGCTCCGCGGAGTTCGAACAGGCGCCGAAAGCGGTGTCATTTCGCGCCATCGGGGAATTCGCCGCTGCCGAAGAATGCATCCCAGCGGCGGCCCCGTCGGCCGCGACCGCCGGGCCGGCGAGCCCGCCCAAGGAGCGCATCCATGCCCCAGACCATCAACACCAACCTGACGTCGCTGAACGCTCAGCGCAACCTGAACGCATCGCAGCTCTCGCTGTCCACCGCGATGCAGCGCCTGTCCTCGGGTCTGCGCGTGAACAGCGCCAAGGACGACGCCGCCGGGCTGGCGATCGCCGAGCGCATGAACACGCAGGTGCGCGGCATGGCGGTGGCGATGCGAAACGCCAACGACGGGATCTCGATGTCGCAGGTCGCCGAAGGCGCACTCTCGAAGGTCGGTGACGCGCTGCAGCGCATGCGCGAGCTCGCGCTGCAGGCGCGCAACGCGACCAACAGCGAAAGCGACAAGGAATCGCTGCAGAAGGAGTTCAAGGAGCTGCAGGACGAGATCGCCCGCGTGCTGGGCGGAACCGCCTTCAACGGCAAGCGCATCCTGGGCGCCGACGCCGGATCTTTCACCTTCCAGATCGGCGCGAACACGACACCCGACGACATCGTCGAGATCGGCTTCACGAACCTCGCGAGCAACGCCGACATCGGCAGCGTCGTCGGCACTTCGGCCTCCATCGGCTCGGGCGTCAACGTCGGATCGATCGCCAGCGTGATCGGCTACATCGACACCGCGATCAACCGCATCAACGACACGCGGGCAATCTACGGCGCAACGCAATCCCGCTTCGAAGCCATCATCTCCAACCTGCAGGTCGCGGCCGAGAACCAGACCGCGGCGCGCAGCCGCATCATGGACGCCGACTACGCCGCCGAGACGGCCAATCTGTCGCGGGCACAGATCCTGCAGCAGGCGGGCACCGCGATGGTCGCGCAGGCCAACCAGCTGCCGCAGCAGGTGTTGCGGCTGCTGGGAAACTGAGCTCCGCCTTCCACGAGCGGGCGCCAGCCGCAGCCGGCCGGGCGCGGATTCGCCTCAAGTCCTGTTCGCGCAGGCCGATAAGACCCGCGAACAGGGTGTCCCCGTTGGCCGAAGGCGGCCGCGCTGCGCCCTGCCCGGATCACGGAGCACCTCATGGCGACCCTCTCCTCCATCGGCATCGGCAGCGGACTCAACGCGAACTCGATCATCAGCCAGCTGGTCGCGCTCGAACGCCGTCCGATCGAGCAGCTGAAGACCGAAGCGGGCCGGATCGACGCGAAGCTCTCGTCCTTCGGCCGCATCCAGTCGGCGCTCGACGCGCTGCGCAGCGCCGCGCGAACGCTGGCCGACACCAGCACCTGGCGCGCGGCGAGCGCGACCAGCGCCGACCCCGCGGCGATCGGCGTCACGGCATCGGCCAACAGCGCGCCGGGCAGCTATGCGGTGCAGGTGAATGCGCTGGCAGCGGCACAGATGAACGCCACCTCCGCGGTCGCCGACAGCGCAACGCCGATTGGCCAGGGTACGCTGACGTTCGAGGTCGGCCGCTGGGCCGACGATCTCTCGTCGTTCACCCCCAAGGACGGCACGGCGCCGGTCTCGATCAGCATCGGTCCCGGCGAAGACACGCTCGAGAAGATCCGCGACAAGATCAACGCCACCCAGGACATCGGCGTGCGCGCCTCGATCGTCACGGATGCGAGCGGTGCGCGGCTCGTGCTGCAGTCGCGCGACAGCGGCGCTGCCAGCGGTTTTCGCGTCCAGGTTGCCGACGCCGACGGCAACGGCGGCGACGACAGCGGGCTGTCGCGGCTGGCCTACGATCCACCGGGCGGGGCGGCGGCCAACGCGCGGACGCAGGCCGGCCGCAACGCGAGCGCGACGATCAACGGCCTGTCGGTCGAGTCGCCAAGCAACGTCTTCGCGAACGTGATCGACGGCGTCTCGCTGACGCTGGCCAAGGTGACGACGGGCAGCGTGGACGTCACGGTGGCGCGCGACACGGCTTCGATGCGCAAGTCGATCGACGGCTTCGTCAGCGCCTACAACGATCTCGTCAGGCTCGTTCGCGAACAGACCAGGTACGACCCCGAGAGCA